>Ga0209568_1000127_pt1 | contig 26542 bp, 23 predicted proteins | sample WorMetOlspDAHAB2_FD_187406 | JGI IMG/M metagenome (GOLD analysis project Ga0209568, IMG submission 187406) | Marine gutless worms symbiont microbial communities from Max Planck institute for Marine Microbiology, Germany - Olavius sp. DAHAB.2... ...
GCTGCGCCGCCGTCAACTCATCGACACGCGAGAACCAGTCCCGAAAGCGCTCGTGATCCATCTCTCTGACTCCCAAAGCGTATCGAGAGGGATTCTACCACAATGCCTACGAATCGCGAATTGAGCCTTTCGAAATATTGGCGTTACAAATCGGTAGCAAGTTGCCGCCTGTGCAAAACCCCCGGAACGGGGAACGCACAGGGTGCGCAATGTAAATTCCGTGAATTCTCTCGATAACCGAATCTATACTTCACTAAATCTTTCGATTTCGATGCCGACGCTCTCGGCGTTTTCCAGAATATCGAGTTTTTCAACACGCACCCGGGCTGAGTGCACGCGATGGTCTTCCAGGCACATGGCGGCGATCCGCTCGGCGAAGGTTTCGACCAGATTGACGTGTCCTTCCTGGGCGATTTTCTCGATTCCGTCGGCCATGGTTTCGTAATTCACCACGTTGCGGATATCGTCGATGATCGGGTGCTCGCCCTCGTTGACGGCAAGATCCAGGTTGACCCGGACCCGCTGTTTCCGCTGCTTCTCGTGCTCGTGCACGCCGATCAGGCACTCGACCATGAAATCACGGATGAACACGTGCCGAGTGGCGTTGTCGGCGTCGGCGATGCGCAGCGGTTGGACGTTTTTGGCGGGCGTCGAATTCATGGCCGAACCTTTCCCCGGATCCCCTGGTCCTTTCTACTCCGTCGCGCCGGAAGTTGCCACCATCGCCGCGGTGATGCCCATATGCTGGCCCGCATCGATGGCGATCATCTGGCCGGTCATGGCCGGGGCGTCCAGGATGAACCGGACGGCGCCGGCAACATCTTCGGGCGTCACCCGGCGTTTCAGGGGCATGGCCGACCACTCGTCGGCGAATTCCTCGGGCGATTGATGGACGCTCTGCAGGGTCGGACCCGGGCCGACGCCGTTGACCCTGATCCTGGGCGCCAGCGCCCGGGCCAGGATTTGCGTCAAACCCCACAGGCCGGCCTTGCTCAGCGTGTAGGTGGTGAAGTCCGGGGTCAGGTTCCAGACCCGCTGGTCGATGATGTTGATGACGTTGCCTTCGCCGCCGTCGGGCAACTGGGCGGCGAAGGCCTGGGTCAACTGGAAGGGCGCGCGGAGATTGACCTCCATGTGGGCGTCCCAGGTGTCGCGGGTCGCCGTGGCCACCGTGTCGCGCTCGAAGGTGGATGCGTTGTTGATCAGGCAGCTCAAGGGGCCCAAGGCCGCCGCGGCGTCTTCGATGAGCCCCGTTGAGGCCGCGTCGTCGCCCAGGTCGGCGGCCAGGGCGACGGCCTTGCCGCCGCCCGCGGTGATCTCTTGGACCACCTCCTGGGCCTCGCCGTCGGAGCGGAAATAGTGGACGGCGACGTTCCAGCCGGCCGCTGCCAAGTCCAGGGCGATGGCCCGGCCGATCCGCCTGCCGGCGCCGGTGACCAGGGCGTTTCGGGTGGATTCAGATGTCATGGCGCCGAGAATGGGCGATCGGGCGGCGCCGTGCAACCGGGCTTTCGTCTTGTCAACCGGCGCTGGCCAGGACCGTTTCGACGCCCAGCGCCTGCATGGTGATGTATCCGATGTAGGCAACCAGGAACAGGAGCCCGCTGAACCGCCCGATGCGCCAGCCGAATATGAGGATCGGCAGCAACAACAGGGACGAGGCCAGCATCACCCAGATGTCGAAACTGAGGATCTGCGAATGCACGGGCAGCGGCGCGGTCAGCGCCGCGGCGCCGGCGACCCCCAGGATGTTGAACAGATTGCTGCCCACCACATTGCCGATCCCCACGTCCGCATGGCCCTTCATGGCGGCGATCACCGAGGCCGCCAATTCCGGCAGCGAGGTGCCGAGCGCGAACAGGGTGAGGCCGATGACCTCCTCGGAGACGCCGAAGGTGCGGGCGATGTCGGCGCCGCCGTCGACCAGGAACTCGGAACCGACGGCCAGGCCCACCAGGCCGCCGACGATGGCGATGATCATTCCGGCCGTTGAGGTCGGCCAGCCTTCCAGGTCCTCGACCTCCTGGACGTGATCGGCGGCCAGTTCCGGTTCGCTGGATTCGCGCCAATAGGAGATGCCGATGAAGCTGGCGAAACCCACCAAAAGGAGGATGCCGGCCATGCCGTCCAAGGTCTCGCGCAGGCAAAGGCCGACGAACAGCAAGGTCCCGAACAGCAACATGGCGCCGTCGCGCTTCAGGGCGGCGGGTCGCTCGATGATGGGCATGAGGATACAGGCGACGCCGAGGACCAGCAGAACATTGGCGATGTTGGAGCCGATGACGTTACCCACGGCCAGGCCGGTGGCGCCTTCCAGGGCGGCGTTGACGGAAACCACCAGTTCCGGCGCCGAGGTGCCGATGGCGACGATGGTCATGCCGATGACCATAGGCGAGATCCCCATGCGCTCGGCAAGGGCAACGGCACCGCGAACCAAAATCTCGGCGCCGCCGATAAGAACGACGAAGCCGATCAGAACCTGTACATACATCATGGCTTGCCCCGTACCCTCCCCGGTACATCCCCAAACGCTGTAACGACTTGTTCATACATCGTCTTCTTGAACGGTACGATCAAACCGGGAAGGGAAGCAAGCTCGGTCCACTTCCAGGCATCAAATTCTGGCTCTTCGTGCGCGTTGAGATTGAAATCGCCATCGGAACCGGTAAACCTCAAGGCGAACCATTTCTGTGCCTGCCCGCGAAACCGCCCTCCCCAGGAAACCCCAAGCAGGTCCGGCGGCAGATCGTAGGTCAGCCAGCCGTCGGTTTCGGCGATGATTTCGGCCTTGTCCGTGCCGGTTTCCTCCTGAAGTTCGCGAAACACCGCCTCGGCCGGGTCCTCGTTTTCGTCGATGCCGCCCTGCGGCATCTGCCAGTAGTTCTCGATGGCCTGCCCCGGCTTGGGGATCCGCTTGCCGATCCAGGCGAGGCCGGCGTCGTTGAACAACACGGCGCCGACGCCCAGCCGGTAAGGCAGGCTGGAGCGATCGGCGGGGTTGCGGGAATCCAGGCCGGTGGTGGTCATTCGATGAGTTGCTTGTTGGCGATGGCGGAGACGGGCACCAGGGCCAGTTTCTTGTCCTTCAATGTTCCCGTCCATTCGGCGAGCTTGCGGATGCTGGACGGGTAGGCCCGGATGGTGGCGATGGCCGTCGAGTGGTCGTCGATGATTTTCTCCAACCGCCTCAGTTTCCTGCTGATGTCGCCGGGGTTCGGCGGCTCGTCCAGGGTGAGGTTGCTCTTGGCCCGCGGCAAATCGATTTCGGCGGCGATCCGGGGCGCCGCGGAGCGCACGATGGCGCCGCCGTCGACGAACATCAGACCGCGCTTCTTCAGTTCCGTGAGGATCGGCTTCAACTGCCCTTCCGCGGTGGAGAACTTGGACCCCATGGTCGAGACCACGCCCACGTAACCGGAGAAGCTGCTGAGCACGGCGTGCAGCCGCCGCATGTTCTCGGCCACCTGCACGGTGGTGGTGAGGGCCAGCGGCCCCGGGTCCTCGGCGGGGAAGTTCTCGCTTTCCATGGGCAATCCCACGAACACCTCATGGCCCGCCAGGCGTGCCCGCAGCAGCCAATCGTCCAAGTCCTTGGCATAGGGCTCGAAAACCAGGCTGACCTCGCCGGGGAGCTTCCGGATGGCGGCCACGGTGGCGGCACGGCTGAGCCCGAGGCCGGTTACCAAGAGGCCGACCCTTTGGCCCTTTTCGTTGCCGGTCAAGGGCCGGGCGTAGACTTCCCAGGGCACCCGGCGCCCGTCCTTGCTGGTCTTCGGCAACGGCCGTTCCAGCCCTTCCAGCTTCTCCAGGAGGCGCCGGTCCGGGGCGTTGGCCAAAGGCGTCGCCTTCTCCTGGTCGGGCACGGCCTGGAAGGAGGCCCGGGTCACCGAGGGGATGATCAGCCCCTGCCCCGGGCCGCCGCCGGCGAGCGCGTTGAGGGACGAGGAGCCCAGCGTGGCGGCAGACGAAATCTGCGTGCCGGTGGTTTGCGGCGCCGCCTCCGCCGCTTCGCCCTGGGGCGTACCGGCCGGGCCGGCCTCGGCGGTCTCGCCGGACGGGGCGGTCTCGCCGGACGGGGCGGTCTCGCCGGCCTCCCCGGCGGCCTCAGCCTGTTCCCCACCTTGCGGGGCGGCCGGCGTCAAGCCGCCGGCCTGGTTGAGGGCGTTCAGGGAACCGGGTTTGCCCAGCGCGTTAAGCGAGCCGGACCGGGGCGGCAGTGCCATCTGGACGCCGCCGGGCGGCAGGGGCGCCGCCTCGGCCACTTCCTCGGCCGGGTCACCGCCCATGAGCCAGAACGCCGCGCCGCCGGCGATGCCCAGCAACAGGACGCCGACGCCGGCGGCGATGAAGATCATCTTGCGCCGGTCACCGAACAGGCCGCCGCCGCCCTCGTCGTCGTCATCGTCGTCATCATCATCGAAATCGATGTCGTCGTCATCGTCATCGAAATCGATGTCATCGTCATCGTCGTCGTCGCCGAAATCGACGTCGCTCAGGTCGTCGGCGTCGTCCCCCGGCTCGTCGAAATCGGGATCGAAATCATCCTCGGCGTCCATCTCGGCGGGGGCGTCGTCATCGTCCGCCTCGCCGAAGTCCTCGTCGCCATCGTCGAAGGGATCATCGTCCGCGTCCGGCTCATCGGCGCCGTCGAAATCATCGTCGTCGTCGCCGGTGCCCCCATCGAAATCGCCATCATGGTCGTCTTCGTCATCGTCCATGATGACCTGGGTTCTCGGCTCATCGTCATCGTCGTCGAAGCCGAAATCATCGTCATCGTCGTCTTCGTCGTCATCGTCGGACGACCGCTTCAAAAGTTTCTTCAAAAACTTCAACCGCGCTTCATCCTTTTTCCATCGCGCCCTGCGTCAACCTCAGTTGGTCCGCTTCGCCATGTGGCCGGAATAGAGGGACAGGCCGCGCAGCAAATCCAGGGCCCGGGCCAGTTGGTAGTCCACCGGCGTCTTCTCCTTTTCCTCGGCGGCCTTGTCCTTGTCCGCATCACCGGGGGTGGCTTTGCCTTCCGTGTCCTTGTCGTCGTCCTTCTTTTCCGGTGCCTTGTCGCCGTTGGGGGTTTCCAGGGCACCGCGCAGGTCGGCTTCGCGCCGCCGGCTCTGCGGTTCAAGGGATTCGATCCGCGCCTGCTCGACGACGATGTCCGGGTCGATGCCGGTGGCCTGGATGGACCGCCCGGATGGCGTGTAGTACTTGGCCGTGGTCAGGCGCATGGCGCCATGGCCGGGCAACGGCATGATGGTCTGCACGGAACCCTTGCCGAAGGACCGGGTCCCCATCACCACGGCGCGGCGGTGGTCCTGGAGGGCGCCGGCGACGATCTCGGAAGCCGACGCCGAACCGCCGTTGATCAAAATGACGATGGGCTTGCCCTGAGCCAAATCGCCGGTCTTGGCGTTGTAGCGCTGGGTGTCCTCGGGGTCGCGCGAGCGGGTGGAGACGATCTCGCCTTTGTCCAGGAAGGCATCGGACACGGCAATGGCCTGGTCCAGGAGTCCGCCGGGATTGTTGCGAAGGTCGAGGACGAGGCCCTCCATGTCGTCGCCCAGCTCCTTGTCGAACTTGGCGATGGCCTTCTTGATGCCCTTCTCCGTCTGTTCGTTGAAACTGGTGATCCTGAGGTAGCCCACCTTCTTCTCCAGGCGCGAGCGAACCGAGGTGATCTTGATCACGGCCCGGGTGATGGTCACGTCGAAGGGCTCGGCGACGCCCTCGCGGCGGATCGTCAGCTTGATGTCCGTGCCCACCTTGCCGCGCATCTTGTCGACGGCCTGGGAAAGGGTCAGGCCCTGCACCGGATCACCGTCCAGGTGGGTGACGAAGTCGCCGGCCTCGACGCCGGCCCGGTAGGCCGGCGTGTCGTCGATGGGTGAGATCACCTTGACGTAGCCGCGCTCCATGGTCACCTGGATGCCGAGCCCGCCGAACTCGCCGCGGGTGTTGACCTGCATGTCGCGGAAGTTCTTCGCGGTCATGTAGTTGGAGTGGGGATCCAGGGCCGTCAGCATGCCGGTGATGGCCGATTCGATGAGTTCCTGATCGGTGGGTTTTTCCACGTATTCGGCCCGCACCCGCTCGAACACGTCACCGAACAGGTTGAGCAGCTGGTAGGTATCGGCGTCGTTCTTCTTCTCTTCGGCCGCACCGGCCGCGCCGGTGGCCAACAACGCCACGGCGACGATGGCGGTTCTCGCGACCGCCGGAATTTTCCAAGTTTTCATCCGCTTACCTTACCCTTGCGTGCCGCCAACCAAGGCAGTGGGTTGATGGGTTGGCCCTTTCTACGAATCTCCAAGTAGAGTGCCGGCTTGCGGGCGCCCGTGCGCCCCATGATCCCGACCGGTTCGCCGATCAGAACCCATTGCCCAACGGCCACATCGATACGCGCCATTCCGGCAAGTAACGTATGATATCCGCCGCTGTGTTCGATGATCAAGAGTTGCCCGTATCCCTTGAACGGCCCGGAAAAGGCCACCTTGCCCTCGAAGGGCGCGATAACCTGCGCCGAACGGGCGGTTTCCAGGGTCAGGCCCTTATGCGTGCGGCCCTTGGCGATGGTCTGCCCGTATTGGGCGGCGACCCGCCCGACGGCCGGAAACAGCAGTTTCCCCTTGCCCGATTCGAAGGGCTTGCCGCTATAGCCCTGGGGCGGTGCCAAGCGCGGTTTCGGCAGGGCCGCCATGCGGGCGGCGCCCGGTGCGGTGCGCGCCTGGGCCAGGCGCTTGCGTTCCTGTTCGGCGACGATGCGGGCCGCCGCCTCGCGCTGCACCCGAAGCGCGTCCAGGCGCTTCACCAGATCAAGCAGCGAGGCGGCTTCCTGGGAAAGCGCCTGGGTGCGCTTCTGGGCCCGCGTGGTCTGTAACACGGTGCGCCGACGCAGCCGCGATTTCCGCCCCAGCAGGCGTTGCAGCACGACCCGCTGGCCCTCCAGCTTGTTCATCTCCTGATCGAACTCCAGGCGCCGTTGCTCGGCCTCCTGGCGGGCCTGGGCCAGGGTCTCCAAATCCAGTCTCAGGCTCCGCGCCTCGCCCTCGAGCCGGGGCAGGGTGGCGCGCAGCAGAATGGCGCTGCGCACCGTATCGGCCGGCGATACGGGCTGCGCCACCAGGGCCTCCGGCGGATTGCGGGCCATCCGCTGCAGGGCCGCCAAGACGGCCCCCAACTGGCGGCGGCGCTGAACGAAGGTCTTACGGATACGGACCTGGGTGGCGTCGACGGTGTCGATGCGGTCCTGGATCTCGGCAATCCTAAGCTCGTGGTGCTGGATGATCCGGGCCGCGGCGACCAGGCCGTCGCGGATGCGGACGATGTCCTGCTCCAGGTTCTGGGCCTTGCTTTTCAGTTGCTCGGCTTCGCGGCGCGCCTTGTTCAACTCCTGGCGGGTCTTGCGCAGCTTGTCCGTGGTGACGTCGGGTTTCGCCGGCGCGTTCTGCTGGGTTGACGCCTTCTGCTGGGCCGGGGCCTTTTCCTGGGCCGGGGCCTTTTCCTGGGCCGGGGCCGGCGCGGCCCAGGCACCCAGCGCGATCAGCGCGGCAAGGAAGGTGGTGGAAAGGCGGCGGATGGCGGGACGCGGCGCCGCCATGCTATTGGGCGGCCACCGGTTGCGCGTCGCCGCCCGGCTCGATCAGGGACCGGCCGGTCATCTCATCGGGCTTGGGCAACCCCATCAGCGACAACAGGGTCGGCGCCACGTCGCTGAGCCGGCCGTCGTTGAGGCCGGCCACTCCATCGGGCGCGTTCAGCAGGATCACCGGCACATCGTTCAGGGTGTGCTGGGTATGGGGCTCGCCTGTCTCGGCGTCGACCATCTCCTCGCAGTTGCCATGGTCGGCGGTGACCATGAGCACGCCGCCGGCGGCCCGCACCGCGTCCTCCAGGCGGGCCAGGCTGGCGTCCACGGTCTCGGCCGCCTTGACGGCGGCCTCCAGGATGCCCGTGTGGCCGACCATGTCGCCGTTGGCGTAGTTGACGACGATCAGGTCGTAGTTTCCGGAGCCGATGGCCGCGACCAGCTTGTCCGTGACCTCCGGCGCCGACATTTCCGGCTGCAGATCATAGGTGGCGACCTTCGGCGAGGGCACCAGGATCCGGTCCTCGCCGGCGAATTCCGCCTCGCGGCCGCCGTTCAGGAAGAAAGTGACGTGGGCGTATTTCTCCGTCTCGGCGATGCGCAACTGCCTGAGGCCGGCGTCGGCCACGATCTCACCCAGGATGCCGCTCAGCGACAGGGGCTCGAACATGACCTCGAAGAAGGCGTTCAATTCCTTGGAGTATTCGACCATGCCCAGGCGGGCGGCGAAATCCCGCACCGCCGGGCGCTGGAAACCGTCGAAGTCAGGATCGGCGAGGGCCGCCAGGATCTCGCGGGCCCGGTCGGCCCGGAAGTTGGCCATCAACAGGCCGTCGCCGTCGGCCATGCCCGCGTAACCGCCGATTACGGTGGGCAGCATGAACTCGTCGGTGACCTCGCCTGCGTAGCTCGCGGCGATGGCCCCGACGGGATCATCGGCCGTCTCGCCCAAGCCCGTGACCAGGGCGTCGTAGGCCTTGGCGACCCGCTCCCAGCGCTTGTCCCGGTCCATGGCGTAGTAGCGGCCGCTGACCACGCCGACGGCGAAGTCGCTGAGGTCGGCGACGTCGTCCAGGAAAGACGCCAGGTAGTCGCGGCCCGATTTGGGCGGCGTGTCGCGGCCGTCCAGGAAGGCGTGCAGGCGGACCGGCACGCCCAGCTGGTCCATGATCCGCGTCAGGGCGGCCATGTGATCCTGATGGGAATGCACGCCGCCCGGCGACATGAGGCCCATGAGATGGCAGGTGCCGCCCGTCTCCAGGAGTTTTTCGGCGAATTGGGCGAGGGCCGGATGGGTCTCCAGGGAGCCGTCTTCCAGGGCGGCGTCGATGCGCGGCAGGTCCTGCATGACCACGCGCCCGGCACCCAGGTTCATGTGGCCGACCTCGGAATTGCCCATTTGGCCTGCCGGCAGGCCGACGTCCAGGGCGCAGGATTTCAGCCGCGCCCGGGGCGCGGTCTCCATGTAGCGGTCCCAGTTGGGGGTTTGGCCGATGGCGACGGCGTTGTTGTCGGCCGCCTGGCGCTCCCCCCAGCCGTCCAGGATGCAGAGCACCACGGGCTTCGGCGGGGATGTCTTGGGCGAATCGCTCATGCGCCTAATATAGGCGCAAATGGCGGGAATAAAACAGTCACCGATGGGTGAGTCAGGTGATTTTCTGGCGCACCGTCGCCGACACCCATTCGCTGACGATGACGACGCCGAAGACGGCGATCAGCATGATCGCCACCTCGTCCCAATAGAACTCGTTGATGGAGGAGTAGAGCTGGATGCCGATGCCGCCGGCGCCGACGAAGCCGAGCACCGTGGACTCGCGGATGTTGATGTCCCACCGGTAGACGGTGGTGCCGTAGATGATCGGCAGGACCTGCGGCAGGACGCCGATCAAAAGCACCTTGAGGCGCGACGCGCCGGTGGCTTCGATGGCCTCGACGGCGCCGTGGTCGATCTCCTCGATGGCCTCGGCGATGAGCTTGCCCATGAAGCCGATGGAGCGGAAGGTGATGGCCCAGATGCCGGCCACCGGGCCGGGGCCGAAGATGGCGACGAAGATCAGCGCCCAGACCACCGTGTTGATGGACCGCGACGCCACCAGGATGAACCGGCCGATGGCCCAGGTGAGCGCGTTGGGGGTGGTGTTGCGGGCCGCCAGGAAGGCGCAGGGAAGCGCGATGACGAAGGTCACCACGGTGCCCAGGGTGGCGATGTGGATGGTCTCCAGAAGCGGCGTCAGGATGTCCTCGAAATGGCCCCAATCGGGGGGATACATGCGGACGAAAAGATCCTTCGCCTGGATGTGGGCGTCGAGGAAATAGTTCCAGTTGATGTCCAGGTTGCGCACCGACCAGACGGCCAGGGCGATAATGCCCAGATACCAACTGTAATGAATCAGTGTTTCCCGGGGCGAGAACTTCTTCCAGATCTCCGGATGGGCCTTGGCCTGTTCCACCACCGTCATCTGAGCTTGCCCCGGACCCAGTTGGAGAAGACTTCGCCGATGAACACCAGGGCGATGATGGTCAGCAGGATGGCCAGGGAGAAGTCGTAGTCATAGCGCTTGAAGGTCGCCGTCAGGGTCATGCCGATGCCGCCGGCGCCGACGATGCCGACCACCGTGGAATGACGCAGGTTGGCGTCCAGGCGGTAGATGCAGACGCCCAGGTAGCGGGGCAGAATCTGCGGCTGCACCGCGTAGATCAGCAGCTTCGGGAAGCTGGCGCCCGTCGCCCGGACGGCTTCCACCTGGCCCATGTTCATGTTCTCGATGTCCTCGGCGATCATCTTGGAGATGAAACTGACCGAGGCGACCACCAATGTCAGCATCCCGGCCAGCGGCCCGAAGCCGAAGATCTTGACGAAGAAGATGGCGACGATGACCTCGTGGAAGGTGCGGCTCAGCACGATGATCCCCCGGGCCACCAGATAGACCGGCCGGGGTGCCAGGTTGGAGGCGGCGCAAAGCCCGAGCGGAATGGCCAGGACCATGCCGATGAAGCTCGCGCCGAAGGCCATCTGGATGCTTTCCATGACGCCGCGGATCAACAACTCACTACGCGAGAAGTCCGGCGGGAACATGCGGGCGATCATGTCGCCGGCCCTTGGGAAGCCCTTGGCGACCCGCTCCCAATCCACTTCCAGGGTGCCCGTCGACCAGACAACGTAGATACCAACGAGTAGCCATAAACCGTAGCGGTAGATGGGGTTTTCGATCAGCCCGGGCGGCTTCCAGGTGGTCGGCGTGCTCATCCGGCGCGGGCCTCGGCACCGGCGGCGCCGGCGTCATCGGTCGCATTGCCGTCGCCATTCTCGTCATCGTCGACCTTGCGGACGGTGGCCGACCAGTCCTCCTCGCCGTAGATGCGGGTCAGCACGTCCGGCGTGAGTTCCTCGGGTGCGCCGTCGAACACTAGGTTCCCCTCGCTCAGGCCGATAACCCGGTCGGCGCTGGCCTGGGCCAGGGCCACGTCGTGGATATTGACCAGCGCCGGGGTGCCCCGTTCGTTGGCCAGCTCGCAGATCAGGCGCATGATCTGGCGCGCCGTTTTCGGATCCAGGGACGCGGTGGGTTCGTCGACCAGCAACAGCTCGGGCTGCTGCATGAGGGCCCGGGCGATGCCGACCCGCTGGCGCTGTCCGCCCGACAGCGCGTCGGCGCGGGTGTTCTCGCGGCCCCCCAGACCGACCCGGTCCAGCAGTTCATAGGCCGCCTGCACGTCTTCCGGCGGATAGTTGCGGCGGAAGGCCCGCCAGAAGCTGACGTAGCCGAGGCGCCCGGACAGCAGATTCTCCATCACCGTCAGGCGCTCAACCAAGTTGTACTCCTGGAAGATCATGCCCATGCGCCGGCGCGCGTGGCGCAAATCGGAACGTCCCAACCCGACGATCTCCGTATCACCCAGTTTGATCGAGCCCGAGGTCGGGTCGATGAGCCGGTTGATGCAGCGGATCAGGGTGGATTTGCCGGCCCCGGAAGACCCGATGACGGCGACGACTTGCGGTTCGGAGACGGTCAGGCTGATGCCGTGGAGCGCCTTGAAACCGTTCGGATACTGTTTGACGAGGTCGGTTATCTCAAGCATGGGTCGAAACGGGCGCTCCCTCAAGATGCGGGCATGAAACCGCCGCCGCACCAAGGCGGCGGCGGTCCCGCATTATGCCCTATTGTCAGCTCTTTTTCTTTTTCTTCTTCTTCTTTTTGACCTTCAAGCCCTTCAGCGCCGCGTCGTTGTAGACGACGCCGTTGGTTTTCTGGATGGTCCGGATGTCGACCCAGAATTCCTTGAAGTTGATGGGAATGAAGCGGTCAGACTTCTTGCCGAACTCCTTCTTCAGCGCCGTGCCCGACCAGTCGAAGGTCAGGAAGGCCTCGGTGATGGCTTTTTGCAGGGACGGCTTCAGGTTATGGGCATAGCCGTAGGACGTGGTCGGGAAGTTCTTCGATTCCCAGATGATCCGGAGATCGTTCTTGTTGACCACGCCCTTGTCGTGCATGCGGTCCAGCACGCTCGACGCGATAGGTGCCGCGTCATAGTCCTTGTTGGCGACGCCCATGATCGAGTTGTCGTGCTTGCCCGAATAGATCACCTTGTAATCCACGTCCGGCTGCACGCCCAGGGACTTGAACAGCGCCCGCGGCGCCTGGTTGCCGGAGTTCGACGACGGCGTCACGTGGGCGATCTTGCGGCCCTTCATGTCGGACACCTTCATGATGTCCGTGTCCTTGTGGGTGATCAGTTGCAGCCTGTAGCCGAACTTGCCGCCTTCCTTGCCCATCATGGCGACCGGCACGAAACCGGCCAGGTTGACGCCGAAAACGGTGGCGCCGGTGGAAATGCCGGCCACGTGCAGACGGCCCGAACGCATGGCCTCGACCTGGGCGGCGTAGGATTGGGCGCCGTACCACTTCGTCTTCTTGCCGGTCTTCTTGCCGAGATAGTCCATGAACTCGGTGAACACGTTCTCGTAGACGGACGGGTCCTCGACCGGCGTGTAGGAGAAGATGAGCGTGTCCGGATCGGCCAGCTTGCTCGGATCGGTCGGCGTATCGGCGACCAGATCGCCATTGGCGTCGCAGTAACGCTTGTCCAGATCGCCGCGCGGGCAGTCCGCCGACGCCTGGGACGCGGTGAAGGCCAAGGCGGCGACGCCGGCCATGGCGGTCACCAGCATATGCTTCTTCAGTTGCTTGATGGTCATGTGTCTCTCCCCGTGATGTGTTCGCGCGCCACCGGCCCGGGGCCGAACGGCACGCCATTATGATTGGGCATCCCGACCCAAAGAATTTCCGCAACCATGATCGGGCTCGCGGCGAACGGGAGTCAAGGGGAAATGATCGAAAACGAAAATTTCATCAAAAATCCACCATATGGTATGAAAACGAAAATATGATATGAATGGGCTTCAATTCGCCCCATGCCGCAAAGGACTCCCATGCGCCTCAACAGCCGCCAGCAAGAGATCATGGAGCTGGTCCAGCGCCAGGGCTTCGTCTCCATCGAGCCCATGGCCAGGAATTTCGGGGTCACCGCGCAGACCATCCGCCGCGACATCAACTATCTTTGCGACAACAACCTCCTGCAGCGCTACCACGGCGGCGCCGGCATGCCGACCAGTGCGGCGAACATCGATTACTCCACCCGGCGCGGCCAACTGCACGAGGAAAAGCAGCATATCGCCACCACCGTGGCGGCCCAGATCCCGGACAACGCGTCGCTATTCATCAACATCGGCACCACCAACGAGGAGGTGGCCCAGGCCCTCATGGGGCACAACGGGCTCAGGGTAATCACCAACAATCTCAACGTCGCCCACCTGATGAGCGCCAAGGAGGACTTCGAGGTGATCGTCGCCAGCGGGGTGGTGCGCGCCGCCGACCGCGGCGTCGTCGGCGAGGCGACCATGGACTTCATCAGCCAGTTCATCGTCGATTACGGGATCATCGGGATCAGCGGCATCGACATGGACGGCACGCTGTTGGATTTCGATTACCGCGAGGTGCGGGTCTCGCAGACCATCATCCAGCATTCGCGCCGCGTCTTCCTGGTCACCGACCACACCAAGTTCGGCCGCAACGCCATGGTCCGGCTCGGCAACATCGGCGACGTCTCCGCCATCTTCACCGATCAGGAGCCGCCGCCGGAGATCTTGGAGATCGCCGAGGCCGCCGGCACCGCCATTCACATCACGCCGCCGGACTGACGGCGCCGGCATCGCCGCCATGGGCGTTTCGCCGCCGAATTCCATTTGCGTCGAAATGTTCAGATGATTACATTAATGTAAGAAACTGAATGAAAGCCCTCGGTCGCCCCATGGACCTGACACGCATATTCGACCTTCTGGTGGTCGGCGGCGGCATCAACGGCGCCGGCATCGCCTGCGACGCGGCGGGCCGCGGTCTCGGCGTCCTGCTCTGCGAGGCCGGCGACATCGGCGGCCGCACCTCTTCGGCCAGTTCCAAGATGATCCACGGCGGACTGCGTTACCTGGAGCATTACGAGTTCCGCCTGGTCCGCGAGTCCCTGGCCGAGCGGGAGGTTCTGCTGGCCAAGGCGCCGCACCTGATCAAGCCCCTCCGGGTGCTGCTGCCGCACGCCCATACCCTGCGGCCGGCCTGGATGATCCGCCTGGGTCTGTTCCTCTACGACAACCTGAGCCGCCGCGTCTCCCTGCCCGGCTGCCAGGGCATCGACCTGCGCCGCCACGCCGCCGGCCAGGTGCTGGTCCCCGATATCCGCAAGGCCTTCGCCTATTCGGACTGCATGGCCGACGATTCCCGCCTGGTCCTGGCCAACGCCATGGCGGCCCGCGAGCTGGGCGCCGAGATCCTGCCCCGCCACCGGGTCTTGCATGCGGAACGGCGGATCAACCGCTGGCACGTGACCATCGAAGACACGAACAGCGGCGAAACCATGGAGGCCGTCGCCAAGGTTTTGGTGAACGCCGCCGGCCCCGAGGTGGAGACCTTCCTCAACCGGGCCACCCGCGGCGCTGATCGGAACCACGTGCGCCTGGTCAAAGGCAGCCATATCGTGGTGCCCCGGCTCTACGACGGGCCGGAGGCGTTCCTCCTGCAGAACCCGGACGGACGGGTGATCTTCGTCATCCCCTTCGAGGACCGCTTTTCCCTGATCGGCACCACGGACGTGCCCATCGACGATGTCGCCGACGGCTGGCGGATCGAGGGTTCGGAAACCGAGTACCTGTGCGAGTCCATCGGCCGCTATTTCCGCCAACCCATCTCCGCCGACGACGTGGTCTGGTCCTTCGCCGGGGTGCGGCCCTTGTACGACGACGGTCAATCGGATCCCTCCGACGTGACCCGCGACTACGTTCTGGAATTGGAAGCGCCGGAGACCGGCGCGCCGCTGCTTTCCGTGTTCGGCGGCAAGCTCACCACCTACCGGCGGCTGGCCGAGGCGGTGCTGGACGAGTTGGCGCCGCACCTCACCGGCATGGGCGAGGCCTGGACCGCGACCAAGCCGCTGCCGGGCGGCGATCTGGGCGCAGAAGGGATCGACGGCCTTCGGGCCGAACTGGCCCGTGAATACCCCGACATGGACGCCGCCATCCGCGACGCCGTCGCCGTCCGCCACGGCGGCCTGGCCCGCGAGGTCCTGGGGGACGCCCGGGAGACCGCCGACCTGGGCCGCCAGTTCGGCCTGGGACTGACGGCCCGCGAGGTGGATTACATGATGGCCCGGGAATGGGCGGAGACCGTCGACGACGTCATCTGGCGGCGCACCAAGGCGGGACTGCAGATGGGTGCCGACGACCGCAGTGCCCTGGCGGAGCACATGGCGGCCCAGGCCCGGCGCGCCGCCTGATCGCTCCTTTGTGAACCTTGTTGAGCCTCTCGTCGCTGGATTTCAAGCGCCCGGCCGCCCATATTGTTTCCAGACGACCAACCCGAGGAGCCTTCGCCATGTTCGCCTTCATGTCCCGCATGAAACCGGAAATGCCGAGCGCCGCCGACGCCCTTCCCGGCCGCGCCGAGGCCATGCCGGTGACGGAGCCGCATTTCGTCAACGGCCGGCCGCTGACGCCGCCCTATCCGGAAGGCTTCGGCAAGGTGATGTTCGGCATGGGCTGCTTCTGGGGTGCGGAGCGCATGTTCTGGCAGTTGCCCGGGGTCTACGTCACCGCCGTGGGCTACGCCGCCGGGCACACCCCCAACCCCACCTATGAAGAGGTCTGTTCCGGGCGTACAGGCCACAACGAGGTGGTCCTGGTGGTGTTCGACCCGGAACTGGTTTCCCTCAACGACCTGCTCGCCGTCTTCTGGGAGGGCCACGACCCGACCCAGGGCATGCGCCAGGGCAACGACGTGGGCACCCAGTACCGCTCCGGGGTCTACTGTTACGACAAGGAACAACTGCGCGCCGCCGAGGAAAGCCGCAAGGCCTATGGAAAGAAGCTGAAGGCCGCCGGCTACCACGCGGTGAACACGGAAATCCTGGATGCGCCCGAGTTCTATTTCGCCGAGACCTACCACCAGCAGTACCTGGGGCGGAACCCGGGCGGTTATTGCGGCTTGGGCGGCACCGGCGTCAGGTGCGGCTAGCGCCGTTCCGCCGAGGGAACCAGGGTCGCCACGGCGGCCATGTCCGGTGAGGTGAAGAGACCCGGGTCGGCGATGTAGTCGATGGCCATCTCCAGACTGTCGTCGCCCCAGAAGATCTCCCCGTCGACGACGAAGGTGGGCACCCCGAAGACCCCGGTGGCGATGGCGGCCTCGCCGTTGGTCAGGAGCCCGGCCTTGACTGTTGGATCGGCGACGCGGTCGTCGCCGTCGTCGATGCCCACGGCCGCCTGGATCGCCGCCCAGCCGGCGTCGTCGTCGGGCAGTTGCCCGTCCACCCAGATGGCGCGGAAGATGGCCTGCACCACGTCCAGGCCGCCGCCGAGCGCGATGGCCAGGCGCAGCGCCCTGAGCGGATTGAAGGGATGCTTCGGCGGCGTCGCGTAGGGGATGCCGTCGCGACGCGCCCGCCACAGCGTCTGGCGGAAGCAGAACACCTTCTTCGGCGGGATCTCCGCCGGCCCCAACTGCCCCCAATGGTTCAGGAACCCGGCGAACAGGACCGGCCGGCAGTCCAGCTCCGCCTCGGCCGGCAAGGTGTCCAGCCGCGCCGATTGCAGGTAGGCGTAGGGGGAGATGAAATCGTAGTACCAGGTGACCTTTCTCATGGCCCTACTCCGCCGCCGGTTTCACCGGGTTTTGCAGGGCTGCCGGGGCGGTGTCCGGATCGAAATCCAACTTCGGCGTCTCCGGCACCTGGCAGCCGACGGGGCAGCACCGCGCCGGCTGCTTGTCGCGGCTGACGGCCTCGCCATCCTCCGTCGCGGCGCCGCGCTCGATCAGCTTCTGGACCAACGCGACCCGTTCCTCGATGGGATAGTAGCGGTAGATCTCGCGCTTCATGGCTTCCGGCGAGCCGCCGCCGTGCAAAGAGATCACCGAATACCAGCCGGCCTCGTCGGACGCCGTCAGGTCCTCCATCATGCGGGCCACGGCCATGCGCTTCTCGTGCGGCACGTCGGGCCGCGTCTCCAGCATGGCCGCCAGGTCGCCGGCGGTCTCCGGGTTGTGGTCCTCGTCGGGGCCCGGTAGGGTGACGATCAGGCCGCCGGAGACCTCGTGGGCGAGGCGGTGCATGTCGTAGATCTGGGTCGCCAGCAGGAGCTTGCCCACGTTGGCGAAGACGCCGTCCGGCTGGAAGTTGCCGGACGGATCTTGGAAGCCGTAGACCGACGCAGCGACGCCGGTGGCGTAGAAGCCCTCGACGATCTTGATCAACTCGACCATGCGGTCGCGGAGGTGCGGCACGGTTTCCGCGTCCAGGCCGTTGGCCTGGCTCATGAGCACGCCGGCGCCGATCAACAGGTCCCCGAAGCCGGCCCGCGCGCCGATGCAACTGTGGCGGTGGTGGGTGGCGTAGATGCGGGTGAGCAGATGCGAGTAGCGCCACTCGCCGGCCAGGAACACGCGCTCCCACGGCACGAACACGTCATCGAACATGACGACGCCCGTGGACTGGCCATATTGGCCTGAGAACTTGGCCGCCGGGTTGCCGGGGCGGCCGGCCGGGCGGGCCGCGATGGTGATGCCTGCGGCGTCCGTGGGCACCGCGCAACAGACGGCGAAATCGGCGTCCGCTTCCGTCATGTTTCGGCACGGCATGACCAGCAGCTCGTGCATGTAGGGGGCGCCGGTGACGATGGCCTTGGCGCCGCGGATGACGATTCCGTCGGGGCGGCGTTCGGTGATGTGGACGTAGCTGTCGGCGTTCTGCTGCTGGTGCGGCCGCAACGACCGGTCGCCCTTGCCGTCGGTCATGGCGATGCCCAGCGTCAGATCCTTCTCCTGCACCTCGTGCAGGTAATTAAGGAAGCGCGGGTGGTAATCCGTGCCCTCCTCCGCGTCCATCAGGTGGGTCACCTGATAAAGGGCGTTGAAGCCGTCGTGATTGAGATAACGCTGCACGCAGCCGCCTTCCCGGCACAAGAGCCGGACCGCTTCGAGCTTGTTGATCAGGTCCTGGGGCGTGCGGTTGATGTGCAGCATGCGGTTCACGTCCGCGCCCGACGTATGCTGGGTGGCCACCATGAGCGGCCGGTACTGGTCCTGAAGGGCGAAATCATAGGTCAGGCCGACGGCGTTGACGCCGGGTGCGAGCACCGGCGCGTCGGCGACGCTCGCGATGCGCTCACCATCGACGAAGACCCTGGGCGACATCTCGCGGAGCGAGTCGCGATAGCCTTCGGAACTCATGAACATGGTTCGACCTCCCGTTTGGTTGGACGCATACTAGCTTACGTTTACGTAAACGTAAATCCAGCTCCGCTTCAGAAGAACGCCTGGAACGAGACGCTGAGCGAGCCGAAGCGGCTCGGCCGGTCCTGGCCGTCGAACTCCTTCGTCCGGACGGCGTTGGTGTAGGCCAGCATGAAGCGGCCGTAGATCAAGGCCACGCCGGCGCTCAGGTCCGCCACCCAATGCTTCTTGTCGACGCTGTGGCTCGAGCGCCAGGTGTTGCCGTCGAGGAAGATGGTGTGGGCGACGAAACGCCCATCGACGGTAAGAAAGGCATAGAGGCTGAACGGTCCTTTGGTCCGCGAATCCAGCGAGCTCAGGGGTTCTGAGCCGTGGATCAGGCCCGGCGGGCCGAAGTCCCGGGGCAGGTTGTAGCCGAAGCGCACGGCGGCGCCGGCCCCGGCCTGGGTCATCACGTTGCCGAGGCTGGCGGAGATGCGGGGGATGAAGTCCGCCTCGAAGTGCTCGCCGTGGGGCACCGGGTCGCGGTGCCGCCACTTGCGCTCGTAGTTGAGCAGGATTCCGGGCTCGGTGCGGAGCTGGTGGTCCCAGCCGTTGAACACGTCGATGAGCCGGATCTTGTGGATGAAATCCTGGGCCTCCTCGCCGAGCGCCTCGGGGCCGACGACGCCGAGGCTGAGTTCCACGGATTCCGACACCTTGCGTTCCGGCTCATCATCGTCCTCGGTGACCGTGTGCAGGGAAAGCGAGCCGTAGAGCCAGCCCGCGTAGGGCCGGTCATCGGTGATCAGGTCCGTGCGGAACCGGTCCTCGGGCGTGTAGATGTCCTGGCCCAGGGCCCAGCCGAAGCGGGTCCGGTCCCGGTCGTATTCCCGGGCGACGGTCTGCAGCACGCCTTGCACGATGCCCAAGGGCTCCCAGACGTCGTCGCCTTCCGGCGACAGCCACGATAGCCTGAGCCCGCTGGTGTAGTGCCGGTCCGTGCCCGTGAACAGGTCGTTCTCGTGGGTAAAGGAGAAGGTGCCGAGCTCGGTCTTGCCGCCGGCCGCCAACTCCTGGGCCGGCACCGGGCGGGCGGCGGCGACAACCAACAATGACAGCAATCCGAAGGACAAGCGGCCGACCATGTGGACCATCATACCGGTCGCGGGAATCCGGCGAAAGTGTCGCGTGATCCCGCGTCGCCGCGTTGCTATGGTGCGCGGCGCATCAGATGGAAGAGGACCCCGCCATGCTCTACACCCTCGGCGAAGAAACCGTGCAGACGGCCGGCGACGACTGCTGGATCGTCCCCAACGCGACCCTCATCGGCAAAGTCATCATCGAGAAGGATTCCAGCGTCTGGTTCAACGCCGTGCTTCGCGGCGACAACGAACCCATTGTCATCGGCGAAGGCTCCAACGTCCAGGACGGCTCGGTCCTGCACACGGACCCGGGTTTCCCGCTGACGCTCGAGAAGAACGTCACCATCGGCCACATGGTCATGCTGCACGGCTGCTTCATCGGCGCGGGGTCCTTGATCGGGGTCGGCTGCGTTGTCCTGAACGGGGCGAAGATCGGCGCCAACTGCCTGGTCGGCGCCGGCGCCCTGATCCCGGAAGGCAAGGAGATCCCGCCCAACTCGGTGGTCATGGGGGCGCCGGGCAAGGTGATCCGCCAGGTGGGCGAACGCGAGCAAGACATGCTCGACCACGGCTACAAGCACTACGTGGAGCGCTACAAGCGCTACCGGGACAACCTGCGCGAAGACCCTTGAGGCGCCTCAGTCCGGTTCCCGGACCAGGGCCCGGAAGGCGTGCCAACTGGCGTGGCCGATGAGCGGCAGGGTGACGGCCAAGCCGATCAACGCCGCGGCCATGCCGAGCCCGGTGACCCCGGCGATGATCGCCGCCCAGAGCATCATCGGCAGGAAGTTCCGGACCACCGCCAAGACGCTGATCAGGATCGCCGGCACGAAGTCCGAATCATGGCCGATCATGGTCTGCAAGGAAACGGCGCTCAGCAAAAAGGCGACGAAGGCGAGGCCGGCGCCCAACACCGTGCCGACGGCCAGGAACGTCAGCCCTTCCGTGGTGAAGAAGGTCTTCACCGTCATCTCCTCGATGGAGAGACCCGTGTAGGGGAAGTTGATGGCGTAGATGAGCGCCGCCACCCGGATCCAGATGATCATGAAGAAGACCAGCGCCAGCCCGGCCCCGAAGACGGTCCGGGCATGGCCCCGCCAGGCGAACAGGACGCCGCCCCAGCCCAAGGCCTCGCCGGTTTCCAGCCGCCGGCTGATCTCATAGAAGCCGGTGCAGAACAGGGGCGCCACCAGGAAGAAGCCGGCCACCATGGGCCAGATCATGTAGGTGAGCTCCAACTGGTAGAGCCCGATGGTCACGGCGTAGCCCAAGGCCACGAACAACGTCCCGTAGCCGATGGAATAGCCCGGCCGGGCGATCATGTCGCGCCAGCCGGCGGCCAGCCACAGCCAGGGATCCTGGGTGGTCACCGAATTGATCCGCCCGGCGAAGGGCGCGCCGCCCCGCACCTCAGGCGCCGGGCCCGTGTTCCCCGGCTCCGTGCTGGTCTCGCTCATGGTTCTCTTCCCCCCTCTTCGTCTTCGTCTTCGTCTTCATCTTCGCCGGCGGCGCCATTGATCTTCATCAATTTCCGCCGCCGCCCCGCCTGCTAATCTTCAACTATTCTAACATACAAGCGGATACGCCGCGCGGGGAAAGGGAGGATACCATGCCGTTCATGGATTGGAGCGACGAATACCGAACCGGCATCCGGGACATCGACAACGACCACCAGACCCTGTTCACCTTCGTCAACGACCTGCACGACCGGGTCGAAGAGGGCGCCGACCACGAAATCATCTCCGATCTGTTCGACGGCCTGGTGAACTACGTCAACGTGCATTTCGTGCGCGAGGAGAACTTCATGGACCAGGCCCGCTACGAGGACCTGGACGAGCACGCGGAATCACACCGGCGGCTTTCGGCCCGGGTCTTCGCCTTGAAGGAATCCTTCGACCAGAACCCCAGCGAATTCAACACGGGCGCGCTCCTGGAGTTCCTCAAGGGCTGACTCACGGGGCACATCCTCTATACGGACATGGACTACGTGCCGACGCTCAAGGAAGCGGGGCTGGCCGACGGCTGAGGCCCGGCGCGGCCTCCCCCACGGACGAGAAAACGGCAGCCCCTCCCTGGAGGGGCCGCCGCCATACGTCTTGCCGGAGCGTCCTTGGTCAGTTGATGATCCGGAAGAACTGCGGTGCGTGGTTCTTGCAATGCCTGAGCGCCAAATGTTCCCCGTTGCCGATGACCTTGTCGCGAGCCAAACTGAGGCACATCCCCCGTGCGTTCAGGTTATGCAGCATGAAGAAGCCTTCACCGTGGTCCTGGACCTTCCAGCGCTGATGAGCGACGCCCGAGCACCCCCATTGATCGATAGGCGCCCCGTTGTGGCTATGGCCTTTTTGAACGCCCAGGCACTTGTTGGTGTGCTGGTTTCTCAACTCGAAGGCGTTGTGACCCTTGGGCACCACCTTGAACTGCTGGTGCGATTTGGTCTTGTCGCAGTCCCATGTAAAGGTGATGGCTCCGTTGTTGCGGCTCGTCGTCGAGTCCACGCACTTGCCGCCAAACTTCACCTGCAGCACCACGGTCTCTTGGTCCTGGAAGCGGTTGAGCGGGATGAGCCTCTCGCTGCGGCGTTTCAGCGCGGCGTCGTAGGGCGCCATGATCCAGCCCGGGGCAAGTTGCCAGCTGCACGTGTTTACGCCCCAGCGCTCCAAGCGAACCCGGCCGCTGCCGTCGAAGCCGCCGGCTTTGCTCGTCGACGGCACCAGGCAGCGCTTGGTCCCCTCGTTGTGCAGCAGCCAGCGGCCCTTGTTTTTTGCCTTGTGGCGCGTCCAGAGCTGCCGGTCGGCGAAGGTACAGGGCGCGAAGATGGCCATCCGGGTTTCGTTGTAGGGACCGGGGGCGCCCTGCTGGTCTTTCAAGCACAATCCGGCCGTCGTGTTGTACATGGCGAACCTGCGGGCATCGTCCTTGAACACGGCCACCAGAGCCTGACGTCCGCGATGGTTGAGCCGCAGCGGCGTGGCAATGGCCTGCCACCTGTTGCCTTGCTTGTACAGGCCCTTGAAGCCGATGGCCTGATAGGCGCCATTGAAGTTCTCGTGCTCCAGGCGGAAGGGCACGGTCATGCCCGCCTGCTTGGCGAAGTTGCCCGGGTGTTTCGGCTTGATGGCCGTCCAGGTCTTCGTCACCGGCGCGGGATCGCAGGTGTCGAGGACAAGCGGGACCGCGCCGACTTTCCCCCCAACGGAGGTGTTGGCGGCAAATTTCCCTAAGACCATTTGGTCCAAGTGCTTCACGTCGAAGGCGTCCAGGGGCGGGAGAATCCCCCCCCAAGACTTCGTCGTGGCGGTATGGATGAAGACGATGCCCTTGTGCTTACCCACGTCGACACCGACTACCGGCACGCCGTCCGAGCCGACGGCGATATTCGTGCCCATGCCCGGGAAGCGCTGCCACTTCTTCCTGTCGCCGGAAAGCACGTAGATCTCGCCCAGCGCGTTGGTGACCATGACCGTGCCCGTCTTCCCGGCGCTGATGTCCCGGGCAACGGCCACCGGCACGTCGGGCATGCGGGTCCATGTCTTGTGTGTCGGATCGAGGTTCCAGACATGTCCGTTGTTCTGCACCAGCCAGATGCCGCCGGCGCCGTCGACATCGACGCGCACGCCGTGGCCCTTGGTCAGCGTCCAGGTCTTGCCCTTGTCCTTGGTGATCCAGAGCCGGTTCCCGCCTTTGCCACTGTTATACGCCGTGTCGAGGGAGGCGACGATACCGGCATCCTTCCCGCCGGCGGCGATGTCGGTGCTGCCGCCCTTGACCCTCTTCCATCCGCCGTAGAAGTGGAAGATGGCGTGATCGCTACGCACGGCCCAGACTTCGTTGATGATGCCGGCGTCCAGGCGAACGAAGCCGGCCGGGGAACCGACGAATTCCTTCCAGCCCGTCGCCGAGGGCACCCGGACCTTGCGCTCGACATCGGTGACGACGAACACATTGCCCTCTTGGTCAATGGTGACGTCGGTGGTGCGGCCGTCGAGGGACAACCAGTCGGCGAGCACGCCGTGCGCGGAGCGATGCGCCAAGGGCGAAGCCGGGCGCACGCAAAGTTCGGCGTTGCCCTTCCGCGCGACCAGCCGGCCCAGTTTGTCCAGCTTGATGGCGGGGGCCTGGTTGCAAACAGGTCCCGACGCGTTGACCAGTGGCGTCATGGGCGTAAACCTGCCGCCGGGAACCGTCAGGCAGTTAACACCTCCCGAAATGCCGCGGTCCTGTTCGTACAGCATGAAGTTCTTGCCACCCTTCTGGCCGGCGGTCAGGAACTGCTGCGCCTCGCTGCCGCTGCATTTGCTCAGGAATGTCTGCGGATAGTCAGTCTCATTTTGGATTCTCCCAGGCGTGAGGCAGAGGCCTGTGTCCGTGGGCGTGCCTGTGTAGGCATATTTGGCGCTGCCTTCTCTCCAGCACTGCCCGAATTCGGCCGAATAGTAGTATCCCTGCGGGCAGTTGAACGGCGACGCGCGGCGGACAAGCAACTTCAGCTTCGGAGGCGAAGGCGGTTTGCTCGACGAACACTTGATGCCGAGCGCGCAGCCGACATTGCTGGCGAATTTCTTGACCGTGTTGGCCGCGTTGGCGGCGAAATTGGCGACCTTGTGGGCGCCCTGGCCGACCGCGTTGACCGCCGTGTTGTATCCCTTGGTGGCTTCCCGGCCGGCGACGCCCGCGTACTTGACCGTGTATTTGGCGCCCTCCTTGCCGTACTTGGCCGCGTAGTTGGCGCCCTCGGCCACGTATTTGCCGCCGATGACCACGCCCTTGCCGACGTACTTGGCACCCGTCTTGGTCCACTCGATGACCTTGCCGGCGCAGTTGGTGATGCCGTCGGATTTGAACGTGGCACTGCTGAACAGACCCACGATCTCGGACTTGAACTTGAGCGGTTTGGTCGGCGCGCCGATTTTGGCGTCGATCTTGATCGGAAGCGGCGGTGCGCAGCCACTGGTCGGGTCGAATTTGACGTGCATCATCGGTCGCGCGCCGTCCAGATAGTAACCGAAGGTGGCATTGCCCTTGGCGACGCCGAGGATGTTCCAGTCCTGGCTGCGCTCGAACATCTGCTTTTTCCGGGTCAGCGCAACTTTGGTCTTGTCCTTGCCCTTGATGCGCAATTCGGAACTAAGCACCTTGCCCAGGCTGACGTCGAGGCCGATTGACGAATCCATGGTGAGGCCGTTGTCGGGCGAGAGCACGGTGCGGACCGATTTCAATTCCTGGCCAAAAGCCTCGAAAGTGCCGTTCTGGGCAAAGATCGGGCCCTTCTCGCCCGTCGCGGTGATGCCATTACCGGCCGAGAAATAGATGTTGAACACATCGGACGGCGGATAATCCTGGGTCTCGCCGGGTTTCGCCGGGTTGGCCTTGCTCCATGCCTGATAGGGCTTGTTGACGATCTTGACTTGGTCGAGCGGCAGCTTCGCGGCGCCCTTCTCAACGGCGTCGCGCACCTTCTCGGCGACGCTGTAGCCGACACCGAACAGGGAATTCGCCGCCGAGTCGTTGGCGATGCCGGTCTTGCCCATGGCCTTGGCGAGCAGCTTGATATAACCCGGGTCGAGGAACCGGGTCATGATGCCGACCTTCAGGTTGACGGCGTCCGCCATGTCGAACTTCTCAACCGCCAGGCCGATACCGATGTCGGGAAGTGTCAGCTTCGCCGCCTTCTCGAGGTCGAAAAGCCCGGGAAGGTCGATGGCGTAGGTGTAATCCTGCTTGTAGAAATTCCGAACCCTGCCCCAGGACGCCAGGGAACCGTCCGGCTGGATCATGATCACCGCATCCTCGGCGTAGGCTTTGCGGTCGAACAGGTGCATGGGATCCTCCCACTTGCCCTTCATGGAAATCTTCAGATAGGCGTTGAAGGCGGGCAGCATCTTCTGCGGATATTGGAACTCCTCGTTGCGGTTGCGCGGGTCGCCGTCACCCCAGGTCTTGATGTTGTTGAACGACGCGATGGCGGGATCGGAATTGCATTTGCCGATCTTGGAACCGCCCGGAGGCCAGCTCTCGATGCCGGCGCCGGCCATGATATAGACCTTGTCCTTGCCCGCGGGAAGGTTGAGGATTTCGAACATGTCCTTGGAGACGCCGGTGGGCTCCCAGCCGGCAATCAACAGGGCCCCTAAGGGCATGCGAAGGGTGCGGGTCACCTTGGCGGCCTTGTCGGCGATCTTGCCCAGCCTGCCCGGTAGGTTCTTGAGTTCACCGCCCGGCACCACCGGCGTCGAAATCGAGGCCGGGCCGGTGGCAATGCGGTACATGATGACGGGATTGTGGAGTTTCATCCCCGGCAGGTGCTTCCAAACGCCGGATCCCTTGCCCCCCCGGTTCCAGGGCGTGGTAACCGTGCCGTCGTAGGCGTAGGAGATGACCCAGCGGGCCGAGCCGGCGTAGTCGCCGACGTTGAACACCGTCATGACGTTGTTGCCGTCGACGTATTCCAGGTATTTGCCGAACTTCTTGGAGGTCTTGTACGGCAGATTGGCCAAGTGCTTGAAAAAGCCCTCGACGATGGGTTTGCCGATCAGCGGGATCTTGCGGAGTTCGTCTCTATTGTCGACCACGATTTCGAGAAGCTTGGATTTGTCCAGGTATTTTCCGTACTTGGAAATCACCGCGCCCTTGGGTGCCGGGCATTTGCCGGCCTGGGCGTTGGCAGCCCCCGGCATCAGGCCTGTGCCCGCGATCAACGCGGCGGCAACGGCGGTGGCGGTCAGTTTCAGAAACCTGCTGGTCATTTCTCTACTCCTCGACCTTGCCGGGCGCTGTTTCGGCGTCGGCAGTGTGGTGGTTGTGCTCTATGCGACACGATACGGGTTAACATTGACCTCAAAAAATATATGTTTTTTATCATTTACATTTAATTGGCCTATATATTGAACTTTCCCCGTCTCACGCTATCGCGGCGACAGCCGCCGCGACCTTGACCTTATACCAAGCTGTAAAAAGTTTGACTCATTAAGGGACTGTTAGGCGGGGTGTGATTCAACATGGAAAACAGAGGAGTTTTTCCATGGCACGCGGCATTCCCCTACGCACAGACTTCACTTGCG
>Ga0209568_1000128_pt1 | contig 26269 bp, 23 predicted proteins | sample WorMetOlspDAHAB2_FD_187406 | JGI IMG/M metagenome (GOLD analysis project Ga0209568, IMG submission 187406) | Marine gutless worms symbiont microbial communities from Max Planck institute for Marine Microbiology, Germany - Olavius sp. DAHAB.2... ...
GTCGACCAGGGTCTTGGTGACCTTGCTCTCCATCTCGGACGACGACGACAGATCGATGGCGTCGCCGGCGGTGATGGCGCTGTCGGTGACGGTGACGGTGGAGTGAGCCTTGCGCGCATCGAACAGGCCGTTCTGGATGATCGGCTCGGACTGTTTCGAGGTCGCCGTGACCGTGACGTCACCGGACGCGGTGAGGGCGCTGCCGTCGGTCACGCTCACCGAGGCGTCGGTCACCGCCACCGGGTTGAGGTTGGCCAGCGTGTTGTCGGTGGTCGCCGTCGCGGTCAGTTCGATGTCGCCGCCGGTGATCTCCGCGTCCTCGACCGAGATTGCCGCTGTGCCGGCGGACTCGGCGGTCAGAGCCACGTCGCCGGCCTCGAAGCCGCTATCGGCGTGGGCGAGGATGCGGGCATCGGTGCCGACGGCGATCTCTTGGGCCTCGAACGTCAGGTCGCCGGAATCGCCCGTCGACGCCGCGGTGCCGTGGTCGCCGGCCACCACCTGCCGGCTCGACACCGTGACGCCGGAAGCGACGGTGATGCGGTTGTCGGCGGCGAACGTGTGATCGGCACCATCGAAGCTCTGGTCGACGGTGATGTTGATCTCGTCGGGGTCGATAACGACGATGCCGCCAAGGCCGTCGGTGGCCGAGGCGCGGAACTGGCCGCCGTCCAGATTGACGGTCCTCTCGGCGCTCAGTTCGGCGAAGCCGCCGTCGCCGGAGACCTCGCCGCCGCGCACGTCGATGGCGGCGCCGGCGCCGAAGGTGGCATCGTTGTCGGCCCAAACATCGACGGTGCCTCCGTCGGAGTCTTCGCCGTGGCCGCGCGCGGACAGCGTTCCACCTTTCGACAGTACGACATCGCCGCCGGCGTCGATGCCGACAAAGCCGCCGTCTATGGTGTCGGCGCCTTCCGCGGCGAGACGCCCCTCGATTGCCACATCACCGGCGGCGACGATGCGGATCTCACCGGATTCGGTGACCGTCAGTTCGTTCCCCTGCCGGATACCCTCGATGTTGACCAGATCGCCGAACTGCACTCGCGCCCAGGCCTCGGGACCGGTAACGATGTGGCCGCCGACGCTGACTTGGCCGGCGGCCAGGGAAGCCACCTCAAGGGCGTTGATGCGGCCCTTGACGGAGATGAGGCCGGTTTCGGAGAGCGGAACCTGGCCGCTGTCGAGCAGATGCAACGCCCCGGCGTTGGGAACCCCCGGGGCATCGAAGAAGCTGCCCATGTAGTCCTGGGTCGGCGTCATCAGGGTCAACGCGCCGACGTTGATACTGCCCTGTGCGCCGACGACGACACCATGGGGATTGAGGAAATAGACGTTGCCGCCGATCCGGCCACCCTTATAGGCGTTGAGGATGCCGTCGATGTGGGTGCGCTGGTTGTGGACCAGGTTGATCAGGCGCGAAGCGGCGCCCGGGACGTGCAGGTTGACCGTGTTGCCGGTGTAAACGTCAAACTTGGAAAAGGAGTTGAGGGCGTTGGCGCCGTGGATGGTGCCGGTGGTGACATCAGTGGTGCGGCCCGAGATGGCGAGGTGGGTCTGGGTGCGGCCGTCGGGGACGATTTGCGGCGGCTGGGCGTAGACGGCGATGGGCGAGAGGATGAACTCGGCACTGACGGCCAATGCCAGGAGCCGGACCCATCTCCGTCGCCCGCGCATTCGCAAGAGGAACATGCCACCACGGGATCGATCCAGTGGCGCAACCGCACGTCCAGCCTGTTGTCCGTCGACCTAGTCTTCTGTGTCTTATGCCTTCCCTGCAAGCTGCTTCTCGGTCTTGGGCCGGTTGGATATCGGCAGCATGCCTTCGGTCTGGATACGGTCCCCCCCAAAAAGGATAAAAACGCCGGCGCAAACCCGCGTTAAAATTTACGCCATCTTCTTGTTAAGTTATGAACCGAAAGCAACTCAGAGTCAATCGATATACTACGGTTTTCCACTGAAAAATAGAGGCGCACATCAACCATAATATTTTGATAAAAAAGCAAGTCCTCTGCGAAATCTTTGTCGATCAGGCAAACGAAAGCGGCGGCGGATGCTGTTGCCCCGCCGTTGCGCTTCGAATCTCTGGGGTGATATATACCGCTAATTTTCAATCATAAGTTCCGTGTCCAGGTGAGTCAGCCGCGAGACGTTGACGTCGCCCGGCGATGTCTCGATGACCGTCGCGTGGATGCCCAGGGAACTCCTCAGGCGTGACGTTGTCCGCGATGCACACCGTGAACTGCATCGACTCGTCGACCCGCGGCTACAGCAGGAAATCGTCCTCGTGCAGGTCGGCGACGGTGACACCGAGCAGGACGATCTCGTTTTCCGCGTCGAGCTGGATCGTCGTGTCGGTGCCGTCGTCGGAGAACTTCGCCTGCAGTTCGGCGAAGCTGTCGATATTGCGGACCGCGGTCAGGTCGATGACGTCGTCACTGCCGGCACCGGCCTGGAAATCGGAGATGGTGTCGATGCCCTCTTCGTCGTCGAAGGCGAACAGGTCGTCGCCGACGCCTCCGGTCAGGCCGTCGTTGCCTTGGCCGCCGATCAGCACGTCGTCGCCGTCGCCGCCGGAGAGTGTGTCGTTGCCGTTGATCGGCACGACCTCGAGATCGAAGACGACGTCGTTGTAGTCGCCGTCGCCGCCGCCGGGAGTATCCTCGAAGCCGAGGCGCAGCTTCCCTGCGTCAGTTTCGTCGGCCCTCCCCGAGGCGACATGAACGGTTCCGTCCGCATTCAACGTCGCCGACGCACCGCGCTCGGTCGAGTGGATCAGCGGGCCCTCCAGCACCGTCCGCCCCGACGCGTCATCGAGCACCAGGGAAATGTCGGCGCCGTCGTCGGTGATCTGCGCCGCGCGTTCGCCGGCCCCGCCGAGATCGAAGACGAGGCTCAACGTGCCGCCCTGCAAATCGAGGCCATCGTAGCCGCCGTTGAGGCGGTCGCCGTGGACGACGGCGAAGAAGCCGATATCCGTCTCGGCCAGGTCGGGCACGCTGAACACGGTGCTGTCGCCGGCGCTCAGCGCCTGGACGTTCTCGTAGACGATGCGAACGTCGCCGATGGTGCCGTCCGCGGCGATGGTGTAGAGGCCGAGCGTGTTGTGATAGCCAGCCTGGCTGTCGACGAAGCTGAGGGTGGCGACGGCATCGCCGCCGAATGTGAAGCCGTCGTCCGCGACGCCCAGCGCGCCGTCGCCGGGGGTTTCGAGATCGCCGATGTCGGTGAGGTCGGTGACGTCCGGGAACACGATGCCGTCGGCGAAGTCGAGCCGCGCCGACAGCGGGTCGGTGTAGCCGTAGACGACGTCGGCGCCGTCGCCGCCGGTCAGGGTGTCGGAGCCGCCACCGCCGGAGACTGTGTCGTCGCCCTTGCCGCCATCGACGGTGTCGGTGCCGTCGGCGCCGTCGACCACATCGCCCGCCGCGGCGCCGTGGAGGATGTCTTCGCCTTGCCCGCCGATCAGCGTATCGCTGGACGCGCTGCCGACGGCGACCTGGACGCCGCCACCCTGGCCGAACGCGGCGTCGCCGTAGATGACGTACGCCGCTCCGGCATCCGACCCGCCTTAGTCGTTAAGGGGCGCGCCGACGACAAGGTCGTCGTAGCCGTCGCCGTCGATATCGCCGACCGCCGAGACGGAGGACCCCGCGTTGTCCAACACGTCCTCGCCGACGAGCTTGAGGCCGTCGGCGGCGGCCAGGTTGCCGAGGTCGACATCGCCGAAGCCGTCGGCCTTGCCGAACACGATGTAGGCTGCGCCGGCACTGGTTCCGCCCTCATCATCGCCCGTGACGCCGATGATCAGGTCGGCGAAGCCGTCACCATTGACATCTCCCGCCGAGGAAACGGAACTGGCGGCGAAGTCATACACCGCCGCGCCGACGATCTTGAACCCGTCCGAACCGAGGGTGCCGAGATCGACGTCGGCGAATCCGGAGGCCTTGCCGAACACCACATAGGCGGCGCCGGCAGCGGTTCCGCCCTCGCCGTTGTAGCGGGCGCCGACGATCAGGTCGGCGAAGCCGTCGCCGTTGACGTCGCCGGCCGACGACACCGCGTAACCGGCACCATCGCCCGCGGCTGCGCCGAGGATTTCGATGCCATCGCTGCCGTTCAGCGACGCCACGTCGATGTCGAGTAACGCCATGCGTCCTCCGCACCAACCGAAATGGCCGGCGTTACCCTCGACGTCGCTACCGCCGGCGTTGTTCGCCGGGGCGGGCACGGCCCGCATCACGCGCGCGCCGACCCGTCTGGCGGGCAGCGATAAAAAGAGTGTACGTGATTTGACGCCCTGTCCGTACGGGAAAATTGCGAGTCTTTCGCATTTTTCCAGCCGCTATATGGGCCTGCACGGGGCCCCGGCCCGCGGGAGATGATGAAATCCTCGTACGGCACCCCGTTGGCGCGCGCCTGATTCAGCGCCCGGGCGTGCCATTCGAACTCGTCGAGGAACCGCTCGACCCGCAGTTCAGTGCGGACGGCGCCGGGGCTGGATGAGCTTGGCGATCAGCCCGGTCCAGCCCGTCTGGTGCGAGGCGCCGACGCCGCGGCCGGTGTCGCCGTGGAAGTACTCGTGGAACGGCACGTAGTCGCGGAAATGGGGGTCGGACTGGAACTTCTCGACCTCGCCGAACACCGCCCGGCGGCCGTCGCCATCGCGCAGGAAGATGCGCATCAGCCGGCGGGTCAGCTCTTCGGACGCTTCAAGGATGGTGACCTGCCGTCCCGAACCCACCGGGCACTCGATCTTGAAGTCGTCGCCGTAGAAGTGATGGAACCGCTGCATGGACTCGACGATCAGGAAGTTGACCGGCATCCAGATGGGTCCCCGCCAGTTGGAGTTGCCGCCGAACATGTAGCTGTCGGATTCGGCCGGCAGGTAGCTGACCACGTGCTCCTCGCCGCCGCAGCCGAAGCGGAACGGCTCGGCCTCATGGACCTTGGAAAGCGCCCGCACGCCGTAGTCGGAGAAGAACTCGCTTTCGTCGAGCAGCCGGACGAACAGCCGCTTCATACGGTGGCCGCGCAGCAGCGACAGCAAATGCCGTTCGCCGACGCCGGGCTCCTCTCAGCGCGACACCAGCGCCGCCAGATCGGGCCGGTAGTCGAGGAACCACTTGAGCCGACGGTGGAACTCCGGAACCGCGTCCAGCAGGTCCGGTTCCAGCACTTCCACCGCAAACAGGGGGATCAACCCGACCATGGAGCGGAGCCGCATGGGATGCGCTTCGCCGTCGTCGGTGCGCAGCATGTCGTAGTAGAACTTGTCCTGTTCGTCCCACAGACCGGTGCCGCAGTGCTGGAAATCGGTCATCGCCTCGGCGATGTGCAGGAAGTGCTCGAAGAACTTGCTGGCGATGTCCTCGTAGACGTCGTTGTGGCGAGCCAGTTCGAGGGCGATGCGCATCATGTTGAGGCAGTACATCGCCATCCATGACGTGCCGTCGGCCTGGTTGATATGGCCGCCGGTGGGCAGCGGTTTCGAGCGGTCGAACACGCCGATGTTGTCGAGGCCGAGGAAGCCGCCCTGGAAGATGTTGCGGCCTTCGATGTCCTTGCGGTTGACCCACCAGGTGAAGTTCAGCAGCAGCTTGTGGAACACCCGCTCCAGGAAGCGGAGGTCACCGGCATCGCCGCGCCGCCGGCGGTCGATCTGGAACACCCGCCACGTGGCCCAGGCATGGACCGGCGGATTGACGTCGCCGAAGTTCCATTCGTAGGCCGGCAACTGGCCATTGGGATGGGTGTACCACTCGCGGGTGAACAGCACGAGCTGGTCCTTGGCGAACTCCGGGTCGACCAGCGTCAGTGGCAGGCAGTGAAAGGCCGAGTCCCAGGCGGCGAACCACGGATACTCCCATTTGTCCGGCATCGACAGGATATCCGCCGTGTTGACGTGATCCCAGTCGGCATTGCGCCCATGCCAACGCTCCGCCGGCGGCGCCGGCTGGGCCGGGTCGCCGCTCAGCCAGTCGTGGACGCCGTAGTGGTAGAACTGCTTGGTCCAGATCATCCCGGCCAGGGCCTGGCGCTGGACCAGACGCGCATCCGCATCGGCGATGTCGTGCTGCAGGTCGGCGTAGAAGGCGTCGGCCTCTTCCCGTGCCTGGGCAAGAACGGCGTCGGCATCCTCGAACGGCTTGGCCAACTTGGCGTCGGTGAGGCGCAAGCGGAACGTGGCGGTGCCTCCGCCCGGGATGTCGGCGCGGAAATGTGCTGCCGCCTTGGTGCCAATTCCCTTCGGATTGACGGCCGACTCGTCACCGCTAACGACACAATCGTTAATTCCGTCCTTGTAGAAGCCGCCGTCTTCAACACCGCCAAAAACAATGGCCGCGTTGGTCTCGTTCTCGCAGGCGAGAAGCGGCGGCTTTCCTTCGCAATAGAGGCGGACCGTGCCGAGGGTGGCATGCTGGGCCTCGAAGCCGACGTTCTTCCGCGCCGTGATCTCCGGCTTCGGTATGCCGTTCTCCCACGACCAGGTGTTCCGAAACCACAGCGTCGGCAGCACGTGGAGGGGCGCGGTCTCGGGACCGCGGTTGTGGACCGTTACGGCAATGACGATGTCGCTGGGGGATGCCTTGGCATACTCGACGAACACGTCGAAGTAGCGGTCCTCATCGAACAGCCCGCTGTCGACCAGCTCGAACTCGGGCTCCAGCTTTTTCCAGTGCGGATTCTCGTCGCGGAGACGCTGGTACGGATAGGCGCTCTGCGGATACTTGTAGAGCATCTTCAGATACGAGTGGGTCGGCGTGGCGTCGAGGTAGTAGTAGTACTCCTTGACGTCCTCGCCGTGGTTGCCCTCGGCGCCGGTCAGCCCGAACAGCCGCTCCTTGAGGTAGGGGTCGCTTTCGTTCCACAGCGCCAGCGCCAAGCAGAGACGCTGCTGATCGTCGCTGATGCCGGCGATGCCGTCCTCGCCCCAGCGGTAGGCGCGGCTCCGCGCGTGCTCGTGCGGGAAGAACGACCAGGCGTCGCCGTCGCGGCTGTAGTCCTCGCGGACCGTTCCCCATTGACGCTCGCTCAGATAGGGACCCCAGCGGCGCCAGTCCGCTTCGCCCCGGTCGGCCTGGGCCAGTCGCCGATGCTCGGCTGTCGTCTCGCGAGGTTGGGCCCTGCGTGCCACTGTTCCGTTCCCCCGTGTCCAGGTCGTCGCGTTCGATCGCCGGGTACCGCGGGCTCAGCCGCCGGTCTCGAAGCCTGGATAGTGGGTCATGCCGCCGTCGACGTAGAGGCAGATGCCGTTGATGTAGTCGGAGTAGTCGGAGGCCAGCCACACGGCGGCGCGGCCGATGTCATCGGTCTCGCCGATGCGGTTGTAGGGCACCAGCTTCATCAGCTCGGCGTAGGCCTCGGGTGTGTCCCAGGCTTCCATGTTGATCGGTGTCCGGATGGCGCCGGGAGAGATGGCATTGACGCGGATGCGCCACTTGGCGACTTCCTGGGCGATGCTCTTCATCATCAGCATGACGCCGCCCTTGGACGCCGCGTAATTCACATGGCCGGCCCAGGGGATGATGTCGTGGACGGAGCTCATGCAGATGATCTTGCCGGCGGCGCAGGAGACCTCGGCCCGCACGCCGCGGCGCTTGAACTCGCGCACCGCCTCGCGGGCGCAGAGGAACTGCCCGGTGAGGTTGACGTTGATGACCGTATTCCACTGATCCAGGGTCAGTTCGTCGAACGGCGCGTCCTTCTGCAGGCCGGCGTTGTTGACGAGGATGTCGACGGTGCCGAACTCCCGGCGCATGGTCTCGAACATGGCCTGGACCTGATCCTCGCGGGACACGTCGGCCTTGATCGCCATGGCCTTGACGCCGCACCGGCGCTCGATCTCCTCGACCGCCTCCTGGGCCTTGTCCTCGCCGGTGACGAAGTTGACGACGACATCGGCGCCGGCATGGCCGAGCGCGATCGCCGTCTGCTTGCCGATGCCGGAGCTGGCGCCCGTGACCAGGGCCGTCTGGCCCCTGAGGACGGTTTGCCGTTCGAGCGACGGCAGGACGACAGGCGGCAGAGTCTCGTTGGCATCGGGCATTGTCGGTGTTCTCCCACGTTGTCCGCTTGGATGTCGGGATGCGGGCGGAGGTTACAAGAACGAGGGTGGAAATTTGGTCGAAGCCGAAAACGTCGAAAGCAGTGCGGGCTCGTCGGCCTTTCGCGCCGCAGGATACTTGCATGCGATCCGCAGGCTATTCAATCGCACCGCGGGTGTGGGTAATCGGATATGCTTGGTCACCTGTGAGCCGTACCGAACGAGGAGCGGGCCCCGATGCCCTCGACCATGAACAGCGATGCCGATGTGCCCTCGTGCGCGGTCCCCGCACAGGGTGTGGATTGGGCGCGGGCTGTAAGCCTGATCCATACGGCGATCATCAGCGCCGCGCTGTTCTCCATGTTCGTTTTCGCCGAGGGGACGTTGTCGTGGCTCGGCGCTCTCGGCATCGTGCCCATCGCCCTGCGCGTTATGGGCTGCCCGGGGTGCGGAGGGACCGGCCCCGTGCCTCCGCCGTCGGCCTGATACGGATCGCGGCGCAGGCAACAGTGAAGGCTATGTTGGGGTCCACGGGAAAGTGCCCGTCCAGGAGGGGCGTTCAGGTCAGATCCGGCCGCCGTTGAGCTCCGGGTCGGTGATCTCGCTCCAGTAGGAGCCTTCCTTACGGCCGATGTGGCCCTGGAGGACGGACGCCGCCGTCTCGAGATCGCCCTGTTCGACGGCGCGGGCGATGTTCTGGTGACCCTCGAACGACCGGGTCATGTGCTCGGCATCGGTGCCCAGGCGGTTGCGCAACGCGGCCATCTTGCCGGCGACCAGATCGTAGGCGGCGCTGAGGTAGCTGTTCTGGCAGTGCTCGAAGAACGCCGCGTGGAACTCCGTGTCCAGCGCGAGGTAGGCCGGCACGTCCTCGGCGGTCCGGGCCGTGGTCATCTTTTCGACGATGTTGCCCAACGAAGCCGCTAGGCCCTTGCGGTCCCGGGCCATGGCGTAGCGCAGCGCCGCCTGCTCGAGGACGGTGCGCAAGTCGCAGACGTCGGCCAGTTCCTTGCGGTCGACGTCGAAGACCAGGGTGCCCTTCTGCGGAATGACCTGGACCAGGCCCTCGCGGGTCAGGTGCATCAGCGCTTCGCGGATCGGCGTGCGGCTGATTCCCAGCATGTCGGCCAGCAGGTTCACCGACAGCGCCTCGCCGGCCTCGAAGCGGCCGCTGATGATCTCGTTGCGCACCCGCTCGGTGGCCAGTTCGGTGAGCGATTTCGGGCGGGAAATCTTCTGCACCTTGCCGCTTCCCTGCAAAACGCCTCTCCCCTTCTTTGTCCCGCGGCGAAGGTGTCACAGGGGTCGCCGCATCTCAAGGGGAATAAAATATGCTTGACACGACATGTAACATCTAATATGTCAGTTGTCAACGACAACGGTGCGACATCAGATCCGCGGTCCTCGAAGCCAACAAACCGGAGACGGGCAATGCGGCGGCACCATGGGAGAGAGACGCAATGCGGGAGATCGAACGCGGGTTCGTCGCCCTCAACAAAATGCTCATCGGCGCGATGATGGCGGTGATGTTCCTGTTGGTGTTTACCAACGTGGTGACCCGCTACGGGTTCGGCTTTTCCATCAACTGGGCCGAAGAGATCAGCCGCTTCATCATGATCTGGTGCACGTTCCTCGCCGCCGGACTGGCGCTGCGCGAGGGGCGGCATGTGGCCATCGATCTGTTGCAGGACCTTGTCGGAGAGCGGCTTCGACGGCTGATCCGCATGGTCGTGTTCGCCGGTCTGCTGGCGTTTGCGCTGGGCGGCCTCTACTTCGGCGTCCGCTTCGCCATGTTCGGCTGGAACACCGAGACCATGGTGACCCAGATCCCGCGCGGCATCCCGTACCTGGGCATTCCCATCGGCATGGCCTTTTTCGCCATCCACTTGCTGCTGTTCGCCCGCCGGTTCCTGGATCGGGATTGGGAGGGTGTGGACACCGGCGTCGACGATCTCAACGGTGAGGGGGAGGCCGGCTGATGGCACCGATCCTCTTTACCCTGTTCTTCGCCACCCTGGTCGTCGGCTTTCCGGTCGCCTTCACCATGGGTCTGTCGGGCGCCGTCGCCATCCTCATGGGCGGCGAGTTCCCCTCGATCGTCATCGTCCAGCAGATGTTCAAGGGCATCAACAGCTTCCCCTTGATGGCGGTGCCGTTCTTCATCCTCGCCGCCGAGGTGATGACCGTCTCGGGCATGACCGAGCGCCTGTTGCGCTTCGCCAACGATCTGGTCGGCCACATCCGCGGCGGTCTCGGCCACGTGAACGTCATGGTCTCGATGCTGTTCGCCGGCATCTCCGGCTCGGCACTGGCCGACGCGGCGGGGCCGTCGGCGATCGTCATGCGGATGATGCGCAAGGGTGGCTACGACGCCAACTACGCCGGCGCGCTCTCCGCAGCGACGGCGACCATCGGCCCGATCATCCCGCCGTCGATCCTGATGGTCATCTACGCCATTTCCGACAGCCGCGTCACCGTCGCCGGGCTGTTCCTTGCCGGCGTCGTCCCCGGCATCCTGCTTGGCCTGACGCTGGCGGCATCGAACCACATCATCTCGGTGAAGCGCGGCTACCAGTTCCATTCGGAACGGCCGAAACTTGGCCAGCTCGGCAAGAGCTTCTGGGAGGCGCTGCCGGCCATCGTCATGCCGCTTCTGATCATCGGCGGCATCCTCGGCGGCGTGTTCACGCCCACCGAAGCCAGCGCCGCCGCCGTCGGCTACGCCATCCTGGTCAGCACGCTGTTGACCCGCAGCCTGAGCATGGCGGCGCTGGGCAAGGCCTTCATCACCGCCGGCGTTATCACCGGCTCGGTGCTGCTGATCGTCTCGCTGGCGTCCATCTTCGCCTGGCTGCTGACCATCCTGCAGATCCCCCAGGAACTGGCGTCGGCCATCGCGTCACTGACCGAGGACAAGCTGACGGTGATGTTCCTGTTGGCCGCCTTCGCGCTGGCCTGCGGTCTGGTCATCGACACTCTGCCGGCGCTGATCATCCTGGTGCCGGTGCTCGGACCGGTCGCCGCCCAATTCGGCATCGATCCCCTGCAGTTCGCCATGATGCTGGTGCTCAACCTGACCATCGGCATGGTGACGCCGCCGGTGGGACCGGTGCTGTTCGTCATCTCGACGGTTGGGCGCCTCAAGCTCGAGGCGGTGTCCAAGGCGATCATTCCGCTGCTGCTCGCCGAGCTCATGGTCCTCGCCCTGGTGATCCTGTTCCCCGATCTCAGCACCGCGCTGCCGATCGCCCTCGGATTTGACCACTGACCCCCCCAACACATTCGCCCAAAGGAGGAAAGACCCATGAAACTGAGAACCACCCTGCTAGCAACCGCGATGGCCTGTCTGGTGCCACTCGCGGCCAACGCCAAGACCATCAAGTACTCCCACTTCCAGGCCGCCGATCTCGGCTCGCCCAAGCACGCCGCCGCCCTCGCCTTCAAGGGTTGCGTCGAGGGCAAGACCGAGGGCGGGGTCGAGGTCAAGGTATTCCCCGCCAGCCAGCTCGGCGGTGGCCCCGAGGTCATGGAAGGCCTACAGCTCGGCACCATCCAGATGGCGGTGGTCCACGACGGACCCATCTCTGCCGTCTACAAGCCCTTCGCCGTTTTCGCCATTCCGTACCTGTTCGACGATCAGGCGATGGCGTGGTCGGTCGCCGACAGCTCCTTCGGCCAGGAGCTGTACGAGGACATGCGCAAGAAGACCGGCATCCGCATGTTCGGCCTCGCCGACAACGGCGTGCGCAATTTCACCAATTCCAAGCGCGCGATCATGTCGCCCGACGACATGGCCGGCCTGAAGATGCGGGTGATGACCGCGCCCGTGTGGGTGAAACTGGTCGAGTCCCTCGGCGCCAGCGCCACGCCGGTGCCGTGGCCGGAGCTGCCGGGTGCTTTGCAGCAGGGCGTCGTCGACGGCCAAGAGAACGGCGTCACCAACATCGTCAATGCCAGCCTCTATCAGCACCAGAAGCACGTCTCCCTCGATGGGCACGTGTTCAGCTGGCACGCCTACATGATGAACGACGCCTTCTACAACGGCCTCTCCAAGGCCGAGCAGACGGCGGTGAACCAGTGCACGCAAATTGCCATGGTCATCCACCGCGGCATGACGGCGGCACAGGACGCCAACGCCACCACCATCCTGAGCGAGAAGGGTCTGAAGGTGACCCCGCTGAGCCCGGCCCAGAAGGCCAAGTTCCGCGAGAAGGCACAACCGACCGTGCGGGCCTGGGTGGTCGACCAAATCGGTGCCGAGTGGCCCGACAAGCTCGACGCCGCGGTCAAGGCCTACCGCGCCGCCCAATAGCCTGATCCGTCAACCTCTAGACATGAGCGTGACCGTGATGTCCCCGCAACTCCCTTCTTCCCCGAAGGTCGTGGTGATCGAGCCCGGATATGCCGACTACGGCACCGAGCGAGCCGTCCTGGCGCCATTCAACGCCGAGGTCCAGCCGGTCGACTGGGATGGGGATGCGGCGGCCATCACGGCCGCGGTCGCCGACGCCGATGCCGTGCTGGTGCGGGAATCGCCCATTTCGGCAGACGCCATCGGCGCCATGAAGGACTGCAAGATCATCGTCCGCTATGGCGTTGGCACCGACAACATCGACCTGGAAGCCGCGCGCCAGCGCGGCATCCCGGTCGCCAACATCCCCACCTATGGCATCGATGCGGTCAGCGACCATGCCGTCGCCCTGATGCTGGCCGTCAACCGCCGCGTCGTCACCCGCGACCGCGAGGTCCGCGAGGGCCAATGGGGCATCGGCCAGAAGCAGATTGTCCTGCCGCTGCGCGGTGCCACGCTGGGGCTGTTCGGCTTCGGCCGCATCGCCCACCGCGCCCACGAGAAATTCAAAGCCTTCGGCTTCGCCCGCACCCTGGTCGTCGATCCCAGCCTGACGACCGAAGAGGCCGACGACGCCGATGTCGTGCGCTCCGACTTCGAGACTCTGTGCCGGGAGAGCGACGTGATCTCTCTGCATGCACCCCTTCTCGACGCCACCCGCCACATCTTCAACGACGCGGCGTTCGCGCTGATGAAGCCGACGGTGATCCTGGTCAATGTCGGCCGCGGACCGCTGGTCGACGAGGCGGCGCTGGTCGCGGCGCTGCGCGAGAACAGGATCTTCGGGGCTGGCCTCGACGTGTTCGAGCAGGAGCCCCCCGGGCCCGGCCATCCGCTGATGGCCCTCGACAACGTCGTGCTCTCCGACCACGCCGCCTGGTACTCGGAGGCCTCGGTCACCGAACTGCAGACCAAGGCCGCCGAGGAGGTCGCCCGCGCGTTCCGCGGCGAGCGCCCGACGGCCTGGGTCAACCGCTGGGAAAACTAGTTGAACTCACCGAACCGGGCGCCCGGCACCGACGCCTGGACACCGGCCCGGTCCGCAACCGACAGAACAGAAGGACTCCGACCATGAACCAAGCCGCGCTCATCGAGGGCTTTCGCGCCGTCGCCACCGCCTCGGTCGCCGATGCCGTGGACAATGTCGCCGGCCGCCGCGGCTACATGAGCCATGAGATCAAGCCGCGCATCAACGACCGCAAGATCGTCGGCCCGGCCGTCACCATCCTCGAAGGACCGACAACCGAATTCGGGCCGCCGCAGCATGCGCTCGACGCCATCGACGAATCCGAGGCCGGCAGCGTCATCGTCATCTCCATCGGTGCATACCCGGACGTCGCCGTCTGGGGTGGCCTGATGACCGCCGGCGCCGTCGCCAACAAGCACGAGGCGGCGATCCTCGACGGCGCCGTCCGCGACCTCGTCGAGATCAAGCGTGACTACGACTTCCCGGTCTACGCGCGGGCGGTCTCCCCGGGCACCACCCTCGGCCGGTTCAAGACCATCGCCGCCAATGTCGAGGTCGAAGTGGGCGACGTGCTCGTTTCGCCGGGCGACATCGTCGTCGCCGACGTGGATGGCGTCGTCGTCGTGCCGCGCGACCACGCCGAGGAGGTGCTGGCCATGGCCCGGGAGATCGACGAACGCGAGGCCGAGCAGGCCAAGCTGATTATCGACTGCGGCTCGCTCCGCGACGGCCTCGCCAAGTACGGCCGCATCTGAGGCGGAGGAGAGCATGCAGCCGGATATCGTCTGCTTCGGCGAACCGCTTCTCGAGTTCACCGAGACCTCCGACGCGACGCACGGCACCGTCTATCTGCGGGGCTTCGGCGGCGACACCTCCAACACCGCCGTCGCCGCCGCCCGCCAGGGGGCGTCGGTCGGCTACCTCACCGCCGTCAGCGCCGACGACTTCGGCGAGGCGTTCATGACGCTCTGGGCCAATGAAGGTGTCGATACGTCTTGCGTGATCCGCAACGCCCACGCCAATACCGGCGTCTACTACGTGTTCCCCACGCCGTCGGGCCGCAACTTCGCCTATTTCCGGGCCGGCTCCGCGGCCAGCCTGATCGGGCCGGACGACGTTCCCGCCGACTACATCGGCGGCGCCAAGGTGCTGCACGTCTCGGGCATCAGCCAGGCGATCAGCACCAGCGCCTGCGATGCGGTATTCCATGCCATGGCCATCGCCCGCGAGGCCGGCACGCTGGTCGCTTACGATTCCAACCTGCGGCTCAAGCTGTGGCCTTTGGCCCGCGCCCGGGCGGTGATCACCGAATCCATGCGCCAGTGCGACCTGACCTTCCCCAGCGTCGACGACACCGCCGAGCTCATCGGCCTCAGCGACCCGGACGCCATCGCTGACCTGCATCTCGGATACGGCGCCCGTGTCGTGGCGCTGAAGCTGGGCGAGAAGGGCTCCCTGGTCGCCACGCCCGACGAACGCCGCATCCTGCCGCCGAACCCCGTCGAGCCCATCGACGCCACCGGTGCGGGCGACACCTTCGCCGGTGCCTTCCTCGCCGAGTACGTCGCCCACGGCGATCCGTTCAGGGCCGCACGCTACGCCAACGTCGCCGCCTCGCTGACCACCACCGGCATGGGCGCCGTCGGACCGATCCCCCGCCGCGCGCGTGTGGAGGCCGTCCTAGCGACCTCGTCTTAGAGCGCCTTTTCCTCGGCCAGCCGAAGCGTCCGGTGCAGCACACCGTCGCGAACGCCAAGCTCGTCGAGGTGGCCGACGACATTGCGAAGGTAGTCGAGCGCCGACCCCTTCGGCCCGTGGCCCTGGGCAACGAGCTCGGCGGCGCTTTCCAGGTCCCGCTTGCCCGCATACTGCGGGTGGTCGTGGCGAGCAACAAAGGTCAGCGCTCGGACGCGTTCATGGCCATCGAGGCGGACCAAACCCATGGCCGGGCGATAGGCAGCGCTGACCATCTCGCGATCCCAGAGGTAAGCGCGAACGGCCTCGACATCAGCGACCTCGACCCGATAGGCCCGGCCGTGACAACACCCTCCGCGGTCGAGCCCGAGCACCAATCCGGGCCGCTCCTGGGTTCCCCGGTAGCGGATCGAGAACACGCAGAGCGCTCGGTGCCATCCGTAGACCACCGCTGGCCGGACCTCGGCGTAGCGAAAACCCGGATCCCACATCAGGGAGCCGTAGCCGAACACCCAAAGGTCGGTCGCTGGCCCCGACATCGTGCACCTACGATTTGGTCACCAGCGCGACGCCGACGACGGCGGCCGCCATGCCGACGATGGCCCACGGGCCGAGCGTCTCGCCGAAAAAGAAGTAGGCGATCAACGCCGTCACCGGCGGCACCAGGTAGAACAGGCTCGCGACCTTCGCCGCCGCGCCACGCCGGATCAGCATGTACAGCAGCGTGATCGCACCCACCGACAGCACGAGGACGAGCCAGCCGAGAGCGAAGACGAACTCGCCGGTCCACTCGACCTCCATGGTCTCGAAGATCAGCGCAATCGCGAGCGTCGGAACGAGCGCGGCGAAGAACTGGATCGCCGAGCCGGTCCGCAGGTCCATCGTACCGCCATGGCGTTTTTGATAGAGGGTGCCGACCGTGATGCCGACCAGCGCCGCCAGGGCGAAGACGACTCCGATCAGATGGTGGCTCTGCAAGCTCAGCTTGTCGCTGACCACCAGCGCCACGCCGCCGAGGCCGATGAGCAGACCCAGCCACTGGCGGGCCGTCACCCGTTCGCCGAGGTAGGGGCCGGCCGCCACGGCGGTCAGCAGGGGCTGCACGCCGACAATCAGGGAGGCCACGCCCGCCGGCACTCCCTTGTCGATGGCCGCGAACACGCCGCCCAGGTAGATCCCATGGACGAGGACGCCGACGACGGCGATGTGGCCGGTCTCGGCCCAGCTGCGCGGCCACGGCGCGCTGGTCAGAAGGGCGACGACGGTCAGAATAATGACGAGCACGCCAAACCGGAGAGAGAGGAACGTGAACGGTTCGGCGTGCGGCATTCCGAGTTTGGCGCCAATGAACCCTGTGCTCCACAGCACGACGAATACAGCGGGCATCGCCGCGATCATCGGCGATGGCCGATCGGGTTTGGCGTTGGGATGCGGATCCGTTGGCGACGTCATGGGGCGTGCTCGTCCTCAGCGACTAGGTACTAGAGTATTCCCAGGCCCGTTTGAACCAATTCCGCACGCGCACCCTCGATTGCGTGAGGCCGACACCCTATAAAGGCGCCGAGTTCCAATGCAGAAACGCAGCGCGCACTGAGTCATGGGATTGTTCCGCCCACGCCGCGTCCAACGGGACGCCGGCTCCCACCCGGCGATGGACTACCGGCTACCTCCGATCCTCGCGAACCTGCGTCGGACGGCCGTTGTCGCGATCATTCTCGCGGTGGCGGCGGGTGCGTGGTCCATCTACTGGCTTGTCTTGGCAACAAGCCTGCGCGACGGCGTCATCGCCTGGACTCAGCAGCGCCGCGCCGAGGGGCTTGATGTCGGCTTTGCCAACATTGAGATCGGTGGCTACCCCATCTCGGTCCGTGTCGTTATCGACCGACCGACGGCAGGATCGTCCGACGGGACGTGGTCCTGGTCGGCGGAGAACGGTGAGCTCGCGCTCAGCCCGTTCACGCCCAACCGAATCTTGGTCCACCTCGCCGGCCGGCAAGAATTCGTGTTGACCTCGGCGTCAGGACGTTTCGCCTACGCCGGAACCGCGCGGACGCTGACGGCCGAGATCGTCGGGGACCATGCCGAGTCGTCCGGAACCCTTGCCGTCGAAGACCTCAACATGAAACAGGTCGGCGGATCGGAGACGGTGACGGTCGGCAATCTCGAAGCGAACGCACTCGTGAGAGCGACGACGCAAGACGCCGCCGCGGCGCCAACGCTGGAGATCGAGGCATCCCTTGCCGACGTTCTCCTGCCACGCCATGTCGCCCTGCCGCTGGGCCCGCGCATAACGGCCGCCGCGATCCTGGCCAACGTCGCCGGACCGCTCGATCCGGGGTCGTTGCCGGAGACGCTCACCCGATGGCGCGACGCCGGCGGCACTGTCGAGATCGAGCGTCTCGAAATCGACTATGGCCCCCTCGACCTCAGCGCCAACGGCACCCTCGCCCTCGACGAAGACAATCAACCGATCGGCGCCTTTACCACCCGTATCCGGGGGTTCTTTGAAGCGGTCGATATGCTTCGCCGGCGCCGTCTGGTCACCGATCGGGCGGCGATCACCGCCAAACTCGTCCTTGGTGCGTTGGCACGCAAGGGGGACGAAGGCGGGCCGCCGACCTTGAGCATACCGCTGACACTGCAGGATCGGCGCCTCTATGCCGGACCCGTGCCGCTGTTCGAACTGCCGCCCATCGACTGGGAGGCCACCCCCTGACATCCGCTTGAGGATGATTCGCGGTATCGGTTTCTGGTACCATGGCGAATGGTCCGGCGGTATCTGTGCCTCCTTGTTGTGGCGGTGTGTTTCGCCGCGGTCCCGGCGGCCCCCTGCGGATGCCGGGGACGGCCTTGTGCCGGCCGACAATGGCTATCTCCGTGGCAAGTTCCTCGTCGCCACGGCGCGGATCGGCGACCCTCGCTTCTCGCACACGGTGATCTACATGATCCAGCACGACGCCGAAGGCGCCATGGGGCTGGTCGTCAATCGCGCCTACGGCACCGGTCCATTGAACACCCTTCTCGAGGGTTTCGGCATCGATGCGTCGGAGGCTCGGGAAACCGTCCGACTGCACTACGGTGGTCCGGTCGAACCCCGCAAGGGCTTTGTCCTTCACTCCGACGACTATGAGGGCCCCGATACCCGCATCGTCGCGTCAGGCGTGGCGGTGAGCACGGGTGCGGACGTGCTCGAAGCCCTGGCGGCTGGCGCCGGACCGGAGCGGCGCCTGTTCATTCTCGGGTATGCCGGCTGGGGCCCCGGTCAACTCGAAGGCGAACTCGCCCGTGACGACTGGGTGACGGCGCCGGCGGACGCATCGCTGCTCTTCAGCGATGACCTCGAGTCGCTATGGGATGAAGCGATCAGCCGCGCCGGAGTCGCGCTCTAATCCAAGTGCTCCTTGAGCCGCGGCATCAACTCGACGAAGTTGCATGGCTTGTGTCGGGCGTCCAGCTGGTGGACGAGGATCTCGTCCCACGCGTCCTTGCAAGCCCCCGTGGAGCCCGGCACCGCGAACAGATAGGTCCCGCCGGCAACCGCCCCCATTGCCCGTGACTGGATCGTCGACGTCTTGATCTTCTGGTAGCTGATCCAGCGGAACAGCTCGCCAAACCCGGGGATCTCCTTCTCCATGACGGCCGCGAACGCTTCGGGCGTGACGTCGCGTCCGGTGACGCCCGTGCCTCCGGTGGCAATCACGGCGTCGACTTCGGGGTCGTCGATCCACGTGCGGAGCTGGTCGACGATCGCGTCGCTCTCGTCCTTGACGATGCGCCGGTCGGCAACTCGATGCCCTGCCGCGACGATCCGGTCGGCGAGCGTGCGGCCCGAACTGTCGTCCTCCAGGGTACGCGTATCCGAAACCGTCAACACCGCTATGTTGACAGGCAGGAACGCCCGCTCACCTTCAATTTTCGCCATGGCGCGCGATCTCGACGGTCGTGCCATCGAGTCCCGTGTAGATCGGCCAAGCACCGGCGGCGAGGGCGTCGAGCGAGGGCGAAGGCTGGTCGAGGCCGTCTCGATAGATCCACAAGTTGGCGAGAACCCGCTCAATGAAGATGCGGGTCTCGCGCGACGGCAGGCACTCGATGAAGAACAGCGGATCGTTGAGATGGTCGGAACGGCGGCGCCACTTGCTGAGGTTGCCCGGACCTCCATTCCACGCCGCGGCCAGCATGAACAGATCACCGCCGATAGCGGCATCTGAAAGAAGCATGCGGATGTAGCGCTGACCCAGTTCCAGGTTCGTCGACGGATCGAACAGGCGATGGCGTTGGGCGCCGTGCAACCGGCGATCACGGGCGACGAAGCTCGCTGTGCGCGGCATCAGCTGCATCAGGCCGCGGGCCCCTGCCGGACTCTTGGCCTTGGGGTTGAAGCGGGATTCCTGTCGGATGAGGGCGTAGATCAGTGCCCGGTCGACGCCGAAACCACCGGCGGGTTGCCACCGGGGCACCGGGTACGCCGCGCCGTCGAAACCGCCGCCGTCGGGATAGAACAGGGCGTCGAGGCGGATGGCCAACTCCGGCAGGCCGACGCGTCCGGCATAGGCCATGATGCCCCGGGCGATCACCGGATCGGCGCCGCCGGCGAGCCGCGTTAGTTCGCGCTCCGCCCGGCGGTATTCTCCGACTTCCACCAGCGCCAGCGCCCGCCTCCCGGCGGCCGAATTCGAAAGCGCCGTCATCGCCGCGCGTTCCGGCGGCGGAGCCTCCCAGCGCAGGGCGGTCGGCAACCCGAGGACTTTTCGGGACAGAAGACCGTAGAAGGTCCTTGGATACGCCGCGCTCCGCGTGAGCAGAGCATTTACGCGGTCCGGGCGGCGGTCAACGAGATTGGCCCGTGCTGCCCAGAACGCTGCGGCCGAGATCATCCACGACGAGATGTCATCCCGATTCGCGATGGCCTCGAAGTGACCTGCGGCGTCGGCGTACCGACCGAGGCGCCACGCCGCCAACCCGGACGTCCAGTGTGCCTCGGGCAGATACCGCTCCGAGCGTTTCAGGGCCTTGGCGGCCCAGTCGATGGCCCATTCGTCGCGGCCGTCGACGAAATAGCCGAAGGCCAGCCGGGCGCGCGCCTCGTCAAGCTCCGCCCGGCTCAGCACCCGATGGGTTCGCTCGGCGCGGATCAACTGCTTGGCGGCCTTCGTCCAGCCGTTCCGGAGGTGGCGGCGAACCTGCCACCGGATCTGCCGGGCGGCCGATCGGTCCTTCGCGCTTCGCTTCTTTCCGGGAATGGCCAACGTCTGGCGCGCCGTGATCTCGCGCTGAAGCAGCGTGCCTCCAGCCGATTCCGGCGGCTGTGGAGAGCGCCAGTTCCGCGGCTTGCGACGGAGCGCCAGTTTGTAGATTCGCCGCGCGTCCGGATGATCGGCGTAGGCCGCCATCCAAGCCTTCAGCTCCTTGTAGCGCGACCGGTATTTCGTCGGGTGGAGATACTTCTGAGCCAGCGCGTGCCCGACGAGGATTCTGTCGTCGAGTTCCCCGATCAGCGAGTCGACCGCTTTCCAATCGCCCGTCTCGCCGAGTTCGAAGATGCGGCGGTACCTCTCCCGATCCGCGTCCGACAACACCCGCGGCAGATCGATTGCGTCCTCGGCCGACGCCGGCGAAGGCACCGATTCAAGCGTCGCAAAGGCCGCCGGGCCGCCAGCGGCCGCCGAAAACAAGACGGAGGAAAGAAAAACAGCGTGTGTCGCAAGCCTACGCAAGTAATGAATCCCCAACCACAAGCTCCACGACAAACGTATAAAGGGGAACGTTCCTGCCGGCAACCGTTTCCGATATCGACGCCAGCATCCGGGATCAGATCTCGGCCAGTTTTTCCTGGATCGCCAACAGGTCGCGCCACGCCATCCGCTTTTGTCCAGGCGTTCTCAAGAGGTAGGCCGGATGGAAGATCGCTGTCGCCTGAACCGGGCGTGGCATTCTCGGCGTCTGGTAGGGGAACCAGCGGCCGCGAAGCTTTCCGACGCCTTCGCCCAGACCCAACAACGCGGTTGCCGCGGGCCCGCCGACAGCGACCAGAACCTGCGGGTCGATCAGCTCAAGCATCCGCTCCAGGAACGGCATGTAGGTGGCGATCTCACCCGTCGTCGGGCTGCGGTTCCCCGGGGGCCGCCAGAACACCGTATTGGAGATGAACACCTGCGTGCGATCCAGGCCGATCGATCCCAACATGCGGTCCAGCAGCCGGCCGCTGGGCCCGACGAACGGGAGGCCCCGCCGGTCCTCCTCGGCACCCGGCGCCTCGCCAATGAACACCAGACGTGCTTCTGGATTGCCGTCGCCAAACACCAGGTTTGTCGCCGTCTTGCTAAGGGGGCAGCCGTCGAATGCGGCAAGTGCCGCGCGGACGTCGTCCAGGGACGTTGCCTTCCGAGCCAAAGCGACAGCGCCCCTCACAGCACCTTCGCCGGCCATCGGCTCCCTCGGCGGTCCCGCCTGAGCGCGTGGCGTGGCCGGTTCCGCCGCCATCGTTGGCGGTCCCTCGGTGGCGGCTGGCGACGGGGCCGACGTGGGCGTCGCATCGGCCGAAGGCAGCGCGTAGCGGTCGACAGGCTGCTCCCCAATGCATTCGTCGACGCCGCTTTCGAGATAAAAACGCAGCACGCCGTCGGCCGACTGGGGCGGTTCGGGGTTCATGGGCGGGAGTATACCCTGGCCGTCGCAGCAGCCGAAGCGGCGTCCGTGAGCAGAGGGCGGCTTTCGCTTTCCCGACCGCATTTGCCGGCCTATGTTAGGTGCGGGCCGGGTCAAAGGGCAGGAGTTCAAAGGCACGATGGAACGGGAATCGATGGAATTCGACGTCGTCATCGTCGGCGGCGGACCATCTGGATTGTCGGCGGCGATCCGGATCATGCAGAAGGCTCAAGAGACGGGACGCGAAACCACCGTCTGTGTCGTCGAAAAGGGATCTGAGATCGGCGCTCATATCCTCTCCGGCGCCGTTATCGAGACCCGCGCGCTCGACGAACTGATTCCCGACTGGAAGGAAAAAGACGCGCCGCTTCTGACGCCGGCGGGTGACGATTCGTTCCTGTTCCTCACCGAGACCAAGGCCTTCAAGCTGCCGACACCGCCGCAGATGCACAACCACGGCAATTATGTCGTCAGCCTCGGCAACGTCTGCCGCTGGCTCGGCGCGCAGGCCGAGGAGATGGGCGTCGAGGTCTACCCTGGATTCGCCGCAGCCGAGGTGCTCTATCACGAAGACGGCCGGGTTAAAGGCATCGCCACCGGCAACATGGGGGTCGGGCGCGACGGCGAGCCGACCGAGAACTTCGAGCCGGGCGTCGAGCTCCACGCCACGTACACCATCTTCGCCGAGGGTTGCCGGGGCTCGCTGACCAAGGGGCTGATGGAGAAGTTCTCGCTTCGCGACGGCATCGATCCGCAGGCCTACGGCATCGGCATCAAGGAGCTTTGGGAGGTCGACCCGGCGAAGCACCAGCCCGGAAAGGTCGTCCACACGATCGGCTGGCCGATGGACACCAAGACCTATGGCGGCTCGTTCCTCTATCACCTGGAGGACAACCAGGTCGCGGTCGGGTTCGTCATCGCGCTGGACTACGAGAACCCGCATCTCAGTCCGTTCGACGAAATGCAGCGGTTCAAGACCCACCCTGCGATCCGCCCGACCTTCGAAGGCGGCCGCCGGCTCTCTTACGGCGCTCGGGCACTCGCCGAGGGCGGCTTTCAGTCGATCCCCAAGCTGGTTTTCCCGGGCGGCTGCCTGATCGGCGATACGGCCGGTTTCCTCAATGTGCCCAAGATCAAGGGCACCCATACGGCGATGAAATCGGGAATGGTCTGCGCCGACGCCGTGTTCGAGGCATTGGCGTCCGAAACGCCTCCGGCCGAGGTCGGTGGCTACCCCGAAGCGCTCAAGGCGTCGTGGCTGTGGGGCGAACTGCACAAGGTGCGCAATATCCGCCCATCCTTCCATCGGGGCATGTGGTTCGGGCTCGTTTACTCAGCCCTCGACACCTATCTGTTCCGCGGAAAGGCGCCGTGGATGTTCCACCACCATGAAGATCACGCGGCCCTCAAGAAGGCGGACGAGTGCCCGAAGATTGCTTATCCGAAGCCGGACGGCGAGATCACGTTCGACAAGCTGTCGTCCGTTTTCATGTCCAACACCGCCCACGAGGAGAACCAGCCCATTCACCTGACCCTCATCGACGACTCGGTGCCGGTGAACGTCAACCTGGCCCTATACGATGGTCCCGAGGCACGGTTCTGTCCGGCCGGCGTCTATGAGTTCGTCGAGGAGGGCGGCACGACCGCCTTGCAGATCAACGCGTCCAACTGCGTGCACTGCAAGACTTGTGACATCAAGGACCCGGGCCAAAACATCAACTGGGTGGTCCCGGAAGGCGGTGGCGGTCCCAACTACCCGAACATGTAAGGAGGTTGCCCACGTGACTCCGCGGCTTGCCCTTGGCCGACCACGCGGACTTCGGGGCGTCGCCATCGCCGCTCTCGTAGCGCTGATGCCGGCGGCGTGCGCGTCGGACCGCGTCGGTCCCGGAGGCGGAGCCGCGGTCGCGCCCGCGGTCACCCCAGGGTCGACATTGGTCGGCAACTATCTTGCCGGACGCCATGCCCAGGCGGCCCGGGACGTCTCGGCGGCGGCGGACTACCTGCTTTCGGCGCTCGAAAAGTCGCCTGGCGATCCGATCCTGATGCAGCGTGCGATGACGGCGCTGCTGCTCGATGGCCGCGTCGCCGATGCCTTGCCGTTCGCCCGGCAAATGGCCGGCGCCAAGGAAACCACGCTGATCGCCCGCCTCACCCTTGCCGCGGACGCCATTGCCGCCGGCCGCTACGCCGAGGCGGAGGCCGAGTTCGCCGACGTTCCAGACAGCGCCCTCGGCCGCCTGCTGGTGCCGTTGCTGTCAGCCTGGGCGATTGTCGGCCAAGAGCGGACAGACGATGCCTTGGCCGCCCTCGCGCCGTTGGCGAAGAACCGTCGCTCGAAGCAAATTCACGACATCCATGCAGGACTGATCAACGACGTCGCCGGCCGGTCCGAAGCGGCGGTGACGCTGCTGGAGGAAGCGCTCAACGCGCAGACCGGCAAGCCGATGCGGCTGACGTCTCACGTCGGTGAAGCCCTCGAACGCACCGGCGAGGGCGACAAGGCCGCGGCCCTCTACCGCGCGTTCATCAGCGAAAACAGGGACACGCGGCTGTTCGACGCGGCCCTGGCGCGCGTAGAAACCGGTACGTCGCCACCTCTCGATGTCGCGTCGGCCGGCGATGGCGCGGCCGAGGCCTTGTTCGAGATCGCCGGCGCCCTGGCGCGCCAGAACGTCCGCGAGACCGCGTTGGTCATGGCGCGCCTTGGCCTGCACGTGCGGCCGAACTTTCCCGTCCTGCAGATTCTCGCCGGGGACATTCTCGAATCCCTCGAGCGGCTGGACAGCGCCAACGAGATATACGCCGGCATCGACCGCAGTTCGGCGCTCTCGAAACGCGCGCGGCTCAACATTGCCGTAAACCTCAACCAGATGAACCGGGTCGACGAGGCCGTCGCCGAACTGCGTGCGTTGGCGGCCGAGACTCCCGAAGACGCCGGTCCCCTGATCGAGTTGGGCAATATCCTGCGCGGGCACGAACGATTCGTCGAAGCCGTCGATGCCTATGACGGGGCACTTGAACGCGTTGGCGAACCGGAACCCCGGCACTGGTCGCTGTTGTATGTGCGCGGGATCGCGCTCGAACGCTCCAAGCAGTGGCCACGGGCCGAGGCCGATTTCCTCAAGGCTTTGGAGTTCGAGCCCGATCAGCCGTACGTGCTGAACTACCTGGGCTATTCATGGGTCGAGTTGGGGAAGAACCTCGACGAAGCGCTGAACATGATCCGCAAGGCCGTGTCACTGCGGCCCAACGACGGATACATCGTCGATAGCCTGGGCTGGGTCTATTACCGCCTGGGCCGCTACGAGGAAGGCGTACGGGAGCTGGAACGCGCCGTCGAGTTGCGTCCGGAGGACCCGGTGATCAACGACCATCTCGGCGACGCCCTGTGGAGGGTCGACCGCCGCCGTGAAGCGCGTTTCCAGTGGCGCCGTGCCCTCGCGCTCGGACCCCCGGACGACCTTCGGAAGAAGATCGAGAAGAAGATCGAGAGCGGCCTGATCAAGGAGGCCAGAGCCGGCGCCAATGACTGACCGCGGCACCGGCGCCACCTGTTCGGCCCCGGCCAAGATCAACCTCTACCTTCATGTCGTCGGCCGGCGGGACGATGGCTATCACGAACTGGACAGCTTGATCGTTTTCGCCGGTTGCGGCGATGAGATCGCGGTCGAGCCCGCCGAAGACCTGTCCCTTCGGCTCACCGGTCCGTTCGCACCCGCCATCCCCGCCGATAGCGACAACCTGGTCCTGCGGGCGGCACGGGCGCTCGCCGATGCCGCCGGGATCGATGCCCGGACAGCGATCCATCTCGACAAGCGGCTGCCGGTCGCCGCCGGAATCGGCGGCGGGTCCGCCGATGCCGCCGCCGTGCTTCGGGCGCTCGACCGGTTGTGGGGTGTCGACGCCGCAGACGACCTCGTGCGGATTGGCTTGGCCCTTGGGGCCGATGTGCCCGTCTGCCTCTCCGGTACGCCGGCCTTTGTCGGCGGCATCGGCGAACGGATCGACCCGGCGCCGCCACTGCCGCCCTGCTGGCTGGTCCTTGCCAACCCCGGTGTCGAAGTGCCGACGCCCGAGGTGTTCGCCCGCCGGTCGGGCTCGTTCTCCCGTCCGGCCCGGTTCGACGAAGCACCCGACTCCTTGCCGGAGTTCGCGGCCTTGCTGGCCGACCGCCGGAACGACCTGGAGACGCCGGCGCGCTCGCTCGCGCCGGTGATCGGCGAGGTGCTCGATGCCCTCGGACGTCAGGCCGGAGCCCTTCTGGCCCGCATGTCCGGAAGTGGCGCCACCTGCTTTGCCCTGTTCGCCGACGAAGCGCAGGCGGCCGCCGCCGCCCGTGCCCTCGCCGCCACGTACCCGAATTGGTGGGTCGCGGCGGCGGCGGCGCTGGGCGGAGGCGCTTATACCAAGCTGCATTGATCAGAACCCATGGGCCCACTGGCGCATGCCGATGGACATGATCTTCCAGGGCTGTTCGACGAGCCTGTTCCAGGCCTCGCAGCATAGGGCGACGATTTGGTCGTCGGATTGGAAGATCCGGTTGGACAGCCAGTTGTCGCGC
>Ga0209568_1000129_pt1 | contig 26171 bp, 24 predicted proteins | sample WorMetOlspDAHAB2_FD_187406 | JGI IMG/M metagenome (GOLD analysis project Ga0209568, IMG submission 187406) | Marine gutless worms symbiont microbial communities from Max Planck institute for Marine Microbiology, Germany - Olavius sp. DAHAB.2... ...
TATGAATAGCCACCGATGATCGGATCATAGGTTATTCCGAATCCCGGTGGCCCATAGGATCTTGAGGGACGGCGTTTTCTGACGCCGAGCGTGGCGGCACGTGGCACGGGACAATCATCGTTGCCACCGGGGAGCGGTTGATGAGTGCGGTCAAGCCCATAACTTGCTATTCCGAAAAAATAGACTTTTCGGTCAGTGTTTAGATCGGCAGCGGGGCCATGCTGCGGCGGCGATCGGCGCCGTTGGCACGCCCCGGCGCACGGCGTTCGCCGCGCCGGCGCTCCATCAGCAGGTCTTCCACGAGCCTCGGGTCGTTGATCTGCTCGGCCCGGACCATGCCGGGGTAGCGGAGCAACGCCTTGGCCAGCCGTTCGGCCCTGTCGGGTGCCGTCAAGTTCGGCCCTGTCGGGTGCCGTCAAGTAAAGGAATTCGCGGAACGCCCGGCTGCGCCCCTCCCAGGACGTATCGCGGCGGGCGACGGCACCGAAGCGGGCAGCCTATGGCATGAACGTCCCCGTCCGCCGGCTTGGCGTTCTTGGCATGGGCCAGTCGCGCGGCAATGACGGTCATCATGGCGACCAGGGTTCCTCCCCAACCCGAAAGTTCATCCCCTGATTCGCCGATTATAACAGGGGATCGGCGCCGGAGACAATTCGCAAGTGCAACAATTTGGTCATAAATCAAATTCTGCCCCGTCCTTCCGCCGTCCGTGCACGTCGAGATTGCCCCGTGACAGCACCGGCACGAGCGGATAGGAACACGCGTCGGACCGGAAGAGGACATGGACTCGGCAATGGAACGGGCTTCGCTGTTCGAACGGCGGCCGAAAACGACCATCACGGTGGTTCTGCTGGTCATCGTTGTCGTGCTGCTGGGCGGACTGGAAATAGGGCTGCGGCTGGTCGCGCCAATGGCCATCGGCACCGCCGGCTACGTCCGCTCCCAAAACGGCCTCGTTTACGGCTGGGGGTTCGACCCCCACCAGATGGTCCGCGTCGAGGACCCGGACACCGGCGAGGTCTACCTCGACCGGGTCAACAGCCGCGGCTGGCGCGACCGCGAGCGCACCTTCGACAACCCGTCGGGCGCCTTCCGGGTGCTGGTGATGGGCGATTCCAATGCGTTCGGCTACATCGTCCCCGGCCGGGCGCTCTACAACCGGGTGCTGGAGGACCGCCTTCGCGCCGAAGGCTACAACGCCGAGGTGCTGATCATGGGCAACGCCGGCTGGGGCACCGACCAGGCCTTCGAGGCGCTCAAGCGTGAGGGCCTCAGATACAGCCCCGATCTCGTCGTCCTGCATTTCAGCGAGACCGACATTCACGACAACGTCTACTACCGCGACCCGGGCAAGTTCGGCCGCAGGAAGCCGTTCTATTACGAGATCGATGACTCGGGTGCCCTCGTCCGCCGGGTCAACGAGCGGTTCGAAGAAACCCGCGGCCGCATCAAGCGCCAGTATGTGATCGCGCGGTCCGAGATCCTCAAGCGGCTGTGGGTGCTCCGGACGGCGTTCAAGCACCGCGGCAAGCCGGCCTACGTCATCGGTCCCAACCAGGGCACGCAACTGCGTTTCCTCCTTGGCGAGGATGTCGCCGAGCGGCTGTTCGGCGCACTCGGTTCGGCCGCCAAGGAGGGTTTCGACCTCGCCGCGCTGGAGGCCGCCATCGACGCCGCCGGCCTCGGCGAGCACCGCACCGCCATCACCCGCATCGCCGAGAACCGGCACTTCCACGAACACTGGTTTCCCGCCTACTACCACCAGCAGCACAACGACTACGACGGCGCCGAATGGCGGCTCTACTTCGCCCTCGTCGAGGCCATCCGGGCCGCGGCGGAGGACAGCGGCGCCAAACTGGCGATCCTCTCGGACAACGACATCGGCCACTACGACTGGGATTTCGCATGGTACCGCATCGCGCCGGGCGACGAGGCAAAGGCGCGGTTCCTTGGGGTCACCGGACGGCTTGCCGCCTTCGCCACCGACCGTGGCATCGGTATGGTCGAGACGGTGGCGCCGATGACCCGGGCCCGCAACGACGCCCATCCCAACATCGCCGGCAATGCGGCGATCGCCGAAAACCTGTACCGTTATCTGATGGCGCACCATGGCGAGGCCTTGGCCGCCCGTCGCGCGGCGGCACAGACGGATGGAGCACGCGGCTCGTGATCGATCTCTACACCTTCGGCACGCCCAACGGCCGCAAGGCCTCGGTGATGCTGGAAGAGGTGGGCTTGCCCTACGCCGTCCACGTCGTCGACATCGGCAAGGGCGACCAGTTCGACCCCGCCTTCGTCGCCGTCAATCCCAACAGCAAGATCCCGGCGATCGTCGACCCGGACGGGCCGGATGGCGCGCCGATCTCGGTGTTCGAATCGGGCGCGATCCTCGTCTACCTGGCGGAGAAGACGGGGAGCCCGCTGTGGCCCGCCGACCCGCGTCAGCGCTACGCTGTGCTGCAGTGGCTGATGTTCCAGATGGGCGGTGTGGGGCCAATGTTCGGCCAGGCCAACCACTTCCTCAAGTTCGCCAAGGAAGACGTGCCCTACGGCAAGAAACGCTATCACGACGAGGCCAAGCGCCTCTATGGCGTGCTCGACGAACGGCTCGACGAGGCGGCGTTCCTTGCCGGCGACTATTCCATCGCCGACGTCGCCACCTACCCCTGGGTGGCGCGCCACGATTTCCATCAGGTGGACCTGGCGGAGTTTCCCGCGGTGGCGCGGTGGTTCGAGACCATCTCGGCGCGGCCGGCGGTGCAACGGGGCATGGAGGTACCGAAATGAGCCATCTGGAGAACGACTCGGTCAAGCGGGTGCAGGCGGCCCTCGCCGACGCCGGCTCGGAAGCCAAGGTGATGGAGCTGGCGGACACGGCGCGGAGCGCCAAGGATGCCGCCGCGTCCATCGGCACCGAGCTCGGGTCCATCGTCAAGTCGCTGGTGTTCACTGTCGGCGGCCAGCCGGTGATGGCGCTGGTCTCGGGCGACCGCAATTGCCGCGAGGACCAGTTGCCCCGGGTGTTCAACCTGAAGGGCGAGGTCAAGCGCGCCGACGCCGACGCGGTGAAGGCGGCGACGGGGTTCTCCATCGGCGGCGTCGCGCCGGTGGGCATGGCCGGGCCGATGCCGGTGGCCATCGACGTCGGGCTGAAGCGGTTCGAGACGGTCTACGCGGCGGCCGGGCATCCCCACTGCGTGTTCCCCACCTCCGCGGCCGAACTCCGGCGCATGACCGACGGCCTGATCTCCTACGCCATCGCCAGCGAGGCGTGAGTCGCCCCGCCCCGGATTGTCGACAGGCGCCGGCCGGGGTTGTCAAACCGCTAAGGGTTTTCTAGCCTGCGCGAACCCGGCGCCCGCGGCCTGAAGGCACGCGTTCAACGTGCACCCTCGAAAAGCGGGCGTCCCGGATTGGACTGGACAGGTGGCCGAGCGGCTGAAGGCGCTCCCCTGCTAAGGGAGTATGGGTCAAAAGCCCATCGAGGGTTCGAATCCCTCCCTGTCCGCCACCAAGTCTCTGATGTCAGAGGATTTTTCTGACTTTCGGGAATCAGCGCCGAATTCCCCCGCATTCCGCGGGCCTCAGCGCCTGCCTCTTCGCCAACTCCCACCGGAGACGCTCCGGTTTCCGGTCTCAAGGGCCTTCTGGCGCCCATTTTCTCTACGGGCAGGTTCGACGGTGGGAGTTCGCGGGGTTTGGAGGTCTATGGCAGACCCAGAAGGACCCGCTGGTCCGCCCAGGAGAGCGGTAGATCGGCGCTATTGATCAGGGTCTCGGCGGTGAGGTCGACGGGCTGGGTGCCGGCGAGAATCACCTCGACGATCTCCGGGGCGAGGAAGGCCAGCGGCATCAGCCGGCTGACATACTGGTCGGCGAGGCCCTCCGCGTTGGCGATATCCGTCAGGGACTTCGCCCGACCGGCTACGAGATCGTTGAACCACGTGCGGGCCCGGACGACGGCCTTGACCAGCGCCGGGTCGACAGTGGCGGACCTCGTACCGGCGCCCTCGATCACCAGACGCATCTCGACACCGCGCCGCTTGATGCGCATCGCGATTTCGTGCCGGACGACAAGGCCCGGCTCGCCCAAGATCCGGCCCAGGCCGACGTCGACAACAATCCGTTCCGACCCGAGTTCGACCCGCTCGACGAGATCGAAGACCTCGCCAATCTTTTTCGCGGCGGCATGCAGTACGCCGGGGAGCCGGTCTGCAGCCATCCCTGCGTCGCGGGCCGCGTCGGCGAGGGTGCTGCGGTCGCCCAACAAGCCCGCCACAGCATCGCTGACGACGCGTTCGATCTCCCGCCACCCCCCTTGTTTTGGCCCCTCGGTTGGCCCATCGGCACCGGCGATCAGATGCCGCGAGACGTAGTATCGGTAGCGCCGCCCCGACTTGACCGCGTGGCTCGGGGTCAGCGGGCGGCCCGCATCATCGAACAGCTTGCCGGCAAGCGGGCTCGGTTCCGTGGCACCATTGCCCGCGCGGCGTGCGCGGGTGTTTGCGCTGAGCTTTTCCTGGACCGCTTCCCAGGTCTCAAGATCGTCGATCGGGCGTCCCTGGTCACCGCCTACGCCCCGACAAGCACCCGCGCCATCGCGGGTTCCTCGGGCCTGCGCCAGATGGGCAGTGCCGGACCCGAAGGCCACACGATGCTCGAAGCACTGCGTGTCGCCGGCGTGGACGTGCCGTCGTCCTGCGAGGGCGGCGTCTGCCTGGAATGCAAGACCCGCTATCTCGCGGGGACCCCCATTCATCGCGAACTGATCATGCTGAAGGCCGAGCGCAGCGAATACCTGACGCCCTGCCCGTCGGATTGCGCCGACGGGCGGATCGTTCTCGATCTTTGATGTGTCCAGCGAAGGCATTCCCATGACTCCGAGCGAGAGAGTCCGATATCTTGGATTGACCTTGCCAGCCCCGCTGCAAGCCCCGCCGGGACTTGTTCTTCCCTTCGTGCCGGTCAAGGTGGTGGGGCGACTCGTCTACATGGCGGGCCACGTGCCGCAAAATCCCGACGGCACGATTTGGGACGTGCGCGGTAAGGTCGGGGCAGGCGTTTCGGAGGAGCAGGGTTACAACGCCGCGCACATGGCCGGTCTCTCCCTCCTCGCCAGCCTGGAGAGAGCCCTTGGGTCATTCGACCACATAGAGGAATGGCTGAGCGCGTTCGGCATGGTCAACGGTGCATCCGGATTTACCAGTTTCCCGGCTGTCGTGAACGGTTCTTCCGACCTGATCGTCAAGGTCTTCGGCCCCGAAGCCGGCACTCATACCCGTTCCGCGATAGGCGTCGCAGGTCTGCCCTTCGATGTGCCAGTCGAAATCGAGGCCGTGGCAATCGTGCGCAGTTGAGAAATGACGGCACGAAACACACGGACGCGTTCGCAAGGCCCCGGCCGTTCGTACTCGAGTTTGTTGCGTGAGCGGAAAAACGGTCGGCTCGCGTACCGACCCGTAGGCTCTTGTCGTTTCGAGCATGCCGAGACAGCGATTCCTCGACCGTTTGGTCACGGAGACCGGGCGGCCTTCTGGCGGAACCTGCTGCCTTGGAGGGACCTTCGCCGTGCGCCGCCACACGAAAAGGCAGCGGCTCGATGACGGCGACGGACTCGGTGCCCATCCCGATATTGATGGTCCGGGCGCCCTACTCGGCCGTCGACTTTGCGGGCTCGACCCCATCGACAGCCAGGCGGTCGAGCGACCTGGGGCAGAGATCGAAGCCGACGATGGGGTTCGCGCCGAAAGGCTTGCGCTTGTCCGCCAGGTTGCGACGCATGGGTTCGCCCGCTACAACGAGCCCGATGAAGCGCCTGGTCGCCGTCCGCGCAGCCGGTCCGGCCTTCGTTTGGCTGCTCTCGCTGGTCGGTTGGGTCCCCGGTCTCGGCGCTCAGAGACCCCAATAGATGCTCTTGCTCTCCTGATAGGCGCGCAGCCCCTGAATGCCCTTTTCGCGGCCGAGGCCGCTCATCTTGAAGCCGCCGAACGGGGCGGCGATGCTGAGCTGCTTGTAGGTGTTGATCCACACGGATCCCGCCTGGAGCCGGCGCGCCACGCGCCATGCCCGCTTGTAGTCCGCGGTCCAGATGCCGCTGGCGAGCCCGTAGACGCTGTCGTTCGCCTGGGTGACCAGATCGTCTTCGTCCTCGAAGGTGAGGGCGCACAGCACCGGACCGAAGATCTCCTCCTGCGCGGTCGCTGACTCGTTGCCCAGGCCGGCGAGGATGGTCGGCAGGTAGTACGCTCCGTCGTCGTACCGCGCGCCCTCCGGGCGAGTGCCGCCGACGACGACCCGCGCCCCCTCGGCGACGGCGGCGTCGACGAATCCCTCGACCCGTTCGCGATGGGCGAAGGAGGACAAGGGCCCGATCACCGTGCCAGGATCGGTCGGCGGACCGACGACGAACGTCTTCGCCTCGTCGACCATGAGATTCAGGAATTCGTCGGCGATCGCGCGCTCGACGAGCAGGCGGGAGCCGGCAACGCACGACTGGCCGGTCGATTCGAAGATGCCGGTGGCGACCGATCTCGCCGCGTTACTGAGATCGGCGTCGGCGAAGACGATGTGCGGCGACTTGCCGCCGAGCTCGAGGATCAGCGGCACCAGCCGCTCGCTCGCCACCGACGCAATGCGCAGCCCGGTGGCAGTGCCGCCGGTAAACGAGATGCAGCCGATGCCCGGGTCTGCGACCAGGGCCGCGCCGAGATCGCCGCGCCCCGGCAGGATGCTGATCAGACCCGCCGGCAGACCGCCGTCGACGCAGCATTCGCCGAGCGCAAGCGAGACCAGAGATGTCGTTTCCGCCGGCTTGAGAATGACGGCGTTGCCGGCGGCCAGCGCCGGCGCGATCTTCTGTGCGCCCATGGTCAGGGGAGAGTTCCAAGGCGTCAGCGCGGCGACGACACCGAAGGGCTCATGGACGGTCATGGTGACATAGTTGCCCCGCGCCGGCGGCATGTCTTCGTGCAGGGTCTCGCAAACGCCCGCGTAGTAGCGGAACGTCGCCGCGGCGCTCTTGGCTTGCACGACGGATTCCTTGCGCGTCTTGCCGTTCTCGCGCACCTGCAGCTCGGCGATGCGATCGATACGCTCCTCGATCGTCCCGGCGATGCCGTAAAAGACGAGGGCACGCCGGTGCGGCTCCCAGCCGGCCCATCCGCTCCCGGCGAGTCCGGCCTTGCCGGCTTCGGCGGCGACCGCCACCTGCGCGGCCGATGCGGTGCCGACGGTGCCGAAACGGGTGCCGTTCGACGGATCGACCACGGGCAAGGGCTCGCCCTCTCCGGGAACGAACGCGCCGCCGATCAGAATCGGGTGGACCGCGGCGAGATGTTTGCCGTGGACAGGGTCACCCTTCGCTTCCATGCCTGCATTCCCTCTTCGAAGTCCCGGATCGGCCTGCCATCGACCCGCTACCCCGAGCGATCCGAATCGAGAACTCCATCGAGCACGGGCATCAGGTAGGCCACGAACCAGCGCAGGTTCTCAGTCATCGGCATTCCGTGTCCCATCGGAGTCGGAACGAAGAAAGTAGTCCATCGAATGCTTTCTGAGAAATAATCACAAAACTTTTTTTCTTATTGATCAATTTTTTTAGCAATATAGACGTTGAATATGATTCACTTTTACTACATCATTATTTCCATGAAATGTCATGGATGGTCAAGCCGTTCCAGTGGCCCTCGCGCTCAATCGGCTGTTTCGCCACACCCCGTGAGCGAGGATTTTCGTGGCCGGAGACGTCAAGCGCATGATGACGCGTTTCGGTCCTTCCGCGGGTATGCGGGTGGTCCGACGGCAAGACGGGAAGGACCGTTCAAACGAAGCTGGGTGGCATCTCAACGGCGAAACCCGCCACACCTGTGACAGCTGCATCGGCGGCAGACACTGTCGTCGCAGACACGGTCGTCGGGAAGGGTCCTCGCCGCCGCCAGCATTCTGAGAAACCGTGGCGACGGAAGCCACGGCAAAGCCGCAAAGGCGCAGGTTGAGTCGTTTCAAGGGGAGGATACGTCATGGCAGGCAAAATCCGTACATCTGCAGTACTGAGAATCGGGATCGTTCCTTTGGTCCTTGCCGTCATCGCCTGCGGGCTCGTGGCGCCGGCGCGCGCGGACACCAAGGAGCTGAAAGTCGGATTCATCGCTGCCCTGACCGGCGGCGGGGCAAGCTGGGGTATGGGCATGCGCGGTGGCGTCGAGCTGGCTGCCGACGAAGTCAACGCCGCCGGCGGCGTCAAGGTGGGTGGCACCAACTACATGATCAAGGTCATCGCCTACGACAGCAAGTACGCGGGACCCGCCGCCGCTCAGGCCGCGCAAAGGCTGGTGTCCCAGGACCAGGTCAAGATCATGTTCGGACCCCTGGGATCGGTGCCGATGCTGGCGATCGCCGGCATTACCGAACCGGCGGAGGTTCTGGTGCTGTCGAACTCGTACACCTCGAAGGCGCTCAATCCGTCGAAGAAGTATACCTTCCGGCTGACGCCGACGACGGCCGAGTTCGCCGGACCGATGATCGACTTCCTGGCCAAGGACGCACTGAAGGGCATCAAGTCTGTGGTCATCATGTCGCCGAACGACGATACCGGAAAGGAGGTCGCATCCCACGATATCGCCGGCTACGACCGCAACGGCATCAAGGTGCTCGGGGTCGAGTACTACGAACGCACCACGCAGGACTTCGTGCCGATCCTGACCAAGGCGCTGGCCAAGAATCCCGACATGATCGACTTCGACGGTTCGTCGCCGTCGACCACGGGCGTGATCATCAAGCAAGCACGGCAGCTCGGCTTCAAGGGCCAGTTCATTAAGGCCGGCGGTCCCGGCGTCGAGTTCACGGTCAAGGTGGCCGGCGACGCGGCGGATGGCCTTTACTACTATAGCCCCTGGGATCCGTCGGACCCGGCTATCGTGAAGCTGGCCGGCCGGTTCAAGGAGAAGTACGGCCAGCCGATGAACCCGCTGGGCATCTTCTTCTACGAAGGCGCGCACATGCTGTTCAAGGCCATGGAGGCGACCAAGTCGATCGACACCGACGACCTGGCGAACTACCTCGAGAGCCAGGATCACTATGACGGCGTGCAGGGCCGGTATGTGTGGGGCGGCAAGGAAGCCTACGGGATCCGCCATCAGTGGATCGCGCCCTTCTATGTCGGGCAAATTCAGGGCGGCAAACAGGTGATCCGCGGCAAAATCGAGTAGTCGACACTCGAACCGCGAGAGCACGCGCTCCCCGAAACTGGAACTTCCCCGTCCCGTCAGCACGGGGCGGGGGAGGGCTTTTCGTCGGGCAGAGGGGCTATCGGGATACGGCAATGACGACCGCCGCGATTATTACCCAGATCATCATTAATGGCCTGACGTCGGGGGCATTCTACATACTTATGGCACTCGGATTCACGTTGATATTTGGAATCCTGAGGCTCGTTAACTTCGTCCATGGCGAATTCTACATGCTTGGGGCATTCGGTGTTTTTCACATCACGAACATATTTGGCCTGGATTACTTCAGCGCGCTACTCCTGTCCGCTGTTCTTGTCGGATGCATCGGATTCGGGGTCGAGAAAGTCGTCTTCGCGCCGCTGCGCCACCGCGAACTCAGCATGCTGATGAGCGCGCTGGGCCTTCAGATCGCCATCCTCGGCCTGATGTCGGTCGTCGAGGGCGTCGACCCCTACTCGATGCCGTCGCCCGTCGACGGTGTCTACCGCAGCGCGTGGATGAACGTGCCGTACGAACGGCTCCTGGTGGTCGGCCTGACGCTCGTGGTGCTCGGCGGGTTCTACCTGCTCCTCAAGCGCACCACGCTGGGCCAGTCCCTGCGTGCGGTGGCGTAGGACGGCGAGGCCGCGTTGATGCAGGGCATCCCGGTCGACCGCATCTTCGGCATCGCCTTCGCCATCGGTTGCGCCCTGGCGGCCATCGCCGGCGGACTGATCGCCCCGGTGTTCGCCCTCGAGGTCTACATGGGTCAGGCGGCCCTGCTGAAGGCGTTCATCGTCGTCATTCTCGGCGGTCTCGGCAGCGTGCCCGGCGCGGTCGCCGGCGGGCTGATTCTGGGCCTCGGCGAAAGCGTGTTCGGAACCCTGCTCGGCGGCCTCACCGCGGACATGCTCGGCTTCCTGATGATCATGGCGATCCTGATCTGGAAGCCGACGGGCCTTCTCGGACTCGACGAGGGCTGAGATGGCCGAGCGGAGCACAATCGTCGACCGACTGCCCATGATCGCCGCCGCCGTCGCGGTGGTGGCGCTCTACCTGGTTCCCACCGTCGTCACCGGCACCTTCTGGCTGCACCTGTTCGACATGGTGCTGATCAACGCGGTGCTGGCGCTGGGCCTGAACGTCATCCTCAAGACCGGCCAGATCTCGCTGGCCCATGCCGCGTTCATGGCCATCGGCGCCTACATGTCGGCGCAGCTGACCGTCCAATTGGGATTGCCGTTCATCGTCGCGTTCTTCGCCGCGGGCATCGGTGCTGCGCTGGTGGCGCTGATGATGGGCCGCATCATCCTGCGACTCCGGGGCGTGTACTTCATCCTGTTCACCTTCGCGCTGAACGAGTTCGCGTTCCTGCTCAGCAAGGACGTCGAGTTCCTGACCGGCGGCAACACGGGCGTCATCGGCATCCAGGCGCCGAGCCTGCCGTTCCTGTCCGAGCCGTTGGCCTCCAAGGGCGACTTCTACTACCTGGCGCTGACGGTGTTCGTCCTGACGCTGGCGGGGCTCGCCGCTCTCTACCGCTCGCCGCTGGGGCGAGCCATGAATGCGGTGCGCGAGTCCCAGCTTCTCGCCGAATCCACCGGCTACGACCCGATGCGCGTCAAGGTCATCGCCTTCGCCATCGGCTCGTTGATCGCCGGCTTCGGCGGCAGCCTGTTCGCCCATTTCCTCCGCTACATCGCGCCGTTCAACTTCACCTTCTGGGAGTCGGTGAACTTCCTGCTGATGAACATCCTCGGCGGCGGGCAATCGCTGCTGGGACCGATCATCGGAGCGGCGGTGCTGACCCCGCTGCCGGAGCTTTTGCGCGACTACGTGATCTGGCAGCAGATGCTCTACGGCATCATCCTGATGCTGTTCATGAGGTTCATTCCCGACGGCATCGTCGGCCTGCTGGAGCGACCGGCGCGGGCGCTGTGGCGCAGGCTCCGCCGGACCGCCGGCGAGGAACGGTCAGGGGGAGCGACGGCGGAACCGTGAGCGCATTGCTGGACATCCGGTCGGTATCCAAGCACTTCGGCGGCCTGACCGCCGTCGACGAGCTGTCGTTCGAGGTCGAACAGGGCGGCATCGTCGGACTGATCGGACCCAACGGCGCCGGCAAGACCACGGTGTTCAACCTGATCACCGGGCAGCTTCCGCCGTCCGACGGCGAGATGTACTTCAAGGGCGCATCCATTGCCCGCGTGCCGCCGCACTACCGCGTCCGCATGGGCATGGTCCGCACCTTCCAGTCGACCGTGCTCTACAACGACTCCACCGTGTTGGAGAACGTCATCCGCGGATTCGCCGGGCGCGAGTCGCAGGGCTTCCTGGGCAGCATCATGGGTCTCGCCACCATCACCCGCGACGAGGCGCGCCTGCGCCGTCGCGCCCTCGAACTGCTCGACGTGGTCGAGTTGGCCGACAGCCGCGACGAAACCGCCCGCAGCCTCCCCTACGGCCATCAGCGGGCGCTCGGAGTCGCCATCGGACTCGCCACCGAGCCCGAACTGATCATGCTCGACGAACCGGTTGCCGGCATGAACCCCGGCGAGACGGCGCAGATGGCCCGGCTGATCGAGCGGATCAACGAACAGGGAACGACGATCCTCGTGGTCGAGCACGACATGAGCTTCGTGATGTCGCTCTGCCGGCGGGTCATCGTCATCAACAACGGCCGCAAGATCGCCGAAGGGGAGCCGTCGGCCATCCAAAGCGACCCCGAGGTGGTGGCCGCGTACCTGGGCAAGCAGGACGATGACGACGCTTGAAGTCCGCGATGTCGCCGTCTCGTACGGCAAGGTCAGGGCGTTGCACGGCGTCAGCTTGACGGTGAACGCCGGCACCATCGTCTCCATTGTCGGCGCCAACGGCGCCGGCAAGTCGACCTTGCTCAAGGCGGTGATGGGACTTGTGCCGACCGTCCAGGGTGAGATCGAGTTCGACGGCATAAGGCTCGACACGGCGACCGCACCGCGCATCGTCCGCGCCGGCCTGGCCATCTCGCCCGAGGGACGTAGGCTGTTCCCCTATATGGAGGTGCGCGAGAACCTGGCGCTCGGTGCGTACCAGCGCGACCGCGCCCATGCGGCGAAAACGCTGGAGCAGGTCTACGAGTGGTTCCCGGTGCTCAAGGAGCGCTCGACGCAGCTCGCCGGCAGCCTTTCGGGCGGCGAGCAGCAGATGGTCGCCATCGGCCGCGCGCTCATGTCGGGACCCAAACTCGTGCTGCTCGACGAGCCGTCGCTCGGTCTGTCGCCGCTGATGATGCGCGAGATCGCCCGGATTATCCGGCGCATCCACAGCGAGGGCATATCGGTGATGCTGGTCGAGCAGAACGCCCGCATGGCGCTCAAGCTCTCCGACTTCGCCTACGTGCTGCAGACCGGGAACGTGACGCTGTGCGGTACCGGCGAGGAGCTGCTGAACAACGTCGAGGTTCAGCACTCTTACCTGGGTGTTTGAAAGGAAAGACCGTGGCAAGGCTGTTGGGCATCGACGTCGGCGGCACCTTCACGGACCTCTTCTGCCTCGACGAGGCAAGCGGCGACGTCCAGATCAGCAAGTCGTCGACGACTACGGGCAACCTGTCGGAGGGGCTGTTCGACGCCATGGGCAGCATCGGGCTTTCGCCGGCCGACGTCGACCAGTTCATCCACGGCACCACCATCGCCACCAACGCCCTGATCGAGCGCAAGGGCGCCCGTTGCGGGATGATCACCACGGCAGGATTCCGCGACGTGATCGAGCTCGGCCGGCGCGATCGGCCCCATTCGTACGGCCTGTACGGTATCCAGCAGCCGCTGATCTCCCGCGACCTTCGTTTCGAGGTCACCGAGCGCCTGGACAACAAGGGCAACGTCGTGATGCCGCTGGACGAGGCGGGCGTGCGCCATGCCGGCCGCGCGCTCAGGGCTCGGGGCGTCGAAGCCGTGGTCGTCTGCTTCCTCCATTCCTACGCGAACCCGGCGCACGAGGCCCGAGCCAAGGAGATTCTCCAGGAGATCGATGCGGACTGGGTGGTGAACACCTCGTCCGGGCTGCTGCCCGAGTACTACGAGTTCGAACGCTTCGGCACGGCGACCATCCACACGTTCCTGCAGCCGATGGTCGAGAAGTACGCCGTTGCATTGCGCGATCGGCTCGCCGATGCGGGCTACCGGCGCGACGTGATGTTCGTTCAGTCGAACGGCGGCATCATCTCCAGCACCTCCGCGTGCACGTGGCCGGCGAACCTGGCGCTCTCGGGTCCGGCTGCCGGAGTCACCGCCGCCAGCTACCTCGCCGGGCTTGCCGGATTCGACAATGTCATCTCCGCCGACATGGGCGGCACCAGCTTCGATGTCTGCCTCATTCCCGGCGGCCGGCCGCGCACCACCGAGGAAACCCTGCTCGACTTCCGGCTTCCCCTGCGCGTCTCGATGATCGAGGTCAACACGGTCGGCGCCGGCGGCGGCAGCATCGCCTGGATCGACCCCTCCGGCATCCTCCGCGTCGGTCCCGCCTCGGCGGGCGCCTATCCTGGACCGGTGGCCTATGGCCGCGGCGGGACCCGTCCCACGGTCACCGATGCCAACCTCGCGCTGGGTCGCATAAACCCCGGCTACATGCTGGGCGGCGAATCGACCCTTCGCATGGACGTCGAGGCGGCGCGAGAGGCGATCGCCCGCGACGTGGGTGACGCCCTGGGCCTGGCGGTCGAGGACGCGGCCATGGCCATCATCCGGGTCGCCAACAGCAGCATGGCCGGCCGCATTCGGCTGGTCTCCATCGAACGCGGATATGATCCTCGGGACTTCGCTATCGTCGCCTTCGGCGGCGCCGGGCCGCTGCATGGCGCGGCGTTGATGAAGGACGTCGGCATCGGCCGATGCCTGGTGCCGTACTTCCCCGGTGTGCTCTGCGCTTTGGGCAGCGCCGCCGCCGACGTGCGCCACGACTTCGTCCGGACGGTGATGCGGTCCCTGGACGAGGTCGATTTCGACGCCCTGGCCGCCCAGGTCGAGGAAACGGTGGCCGAGGCGAAGGCGCTGATCGAGAGCGAGGGCGTGGCCATCGAGCAGACCTTGGCCGTGGTCCAGGCCGACATGGCTTACGAGGGACAGCGTCACGACATCCGCGTCGGGCTGCCGTCGACCTTCTCCCGGGACACCGTCGAGCGAGCGTTCATCGAAGCCTACACCGGCGAGTACGGCGCGCCGCTCGACGGCATCGCAATGCGCATAACCACACTGCGGACAACCGTCATTGGTGTACGCCCCAAGCTCAACGTCGGCACCTGGGTGGCGACCGGTGGCACTCTCGACGAGGCGCGGACCGGGGTTCGGCCGGTGTATTTCGAGGACCGGTTCTACGACACACCGGCCTACGAACGAACGAGGCTGGCCCTCGACACGACGATCGAGGGGCCGGCGGTGATCGAACAGGCCGACACCACCACGCTGATCGAACCCGGCGTCGTCGCCCGCGTCGACCGGTTCGGCAACCTCGTCATGGAAGGCATGGCGTCATGACGGACAACCGCGGCGTCGATCCCATCACCCTGGCGGTCATCAAGGGCCGCCTCGAGCAGATCGTCGACGAGATGGATGCGATCATCGTGCGCACGGCCTTTTCGCCGGTGATCTCGGAGCAAAAGGACCGTGCCAGCGGTATCTTCCATCCGGTCTCCGGTGAAGTGGTCGCCCAGGGTTCGGACACCCTGCCGGTGTTCATGACCGCGTTGCAGTTCTCGGTCCAGGCAATGATGGATGAGGCGAAGCGCCGGGGCGGATTTAGGCCCGGCGACGTCTATATGACCAACAATCCGTACCTCGGCGGCACGCACCTGCCGGACGTCAAGATGGTGGCGCCGGTGCACGAGGACGACCGGTTGATCGCACTGGTCGCTGCCTGCGGGCACTGGAACGACATCGGCGGCACGACGCCGGGCGGCTTCGCCCCCGGTGCCACCGAGTCGGCGCACGAGGGCATTCTGATCAACCCGGTGCCGATCTATCGCGGTGGCGAACTGCAGTCCGACCTGTTCGATCTGATCCTCGCCAACGTGCGCATGCCCGGCGACCGGCGCGGCGACACCGCCGCCATCACGTCGGCCCTGAACACCGGCTGCAACCGGCTTATCGACCTCATGCGGCAGTACGGCGAAAACATCCTTCTCCAGTCGTTCGCCGAGCTGAACGACCGCTCCGAACAGCACATGCGGGCGCTGATCGGCGCTATCCCCGACGGCACCTACGAGTTCACAGACGCCCTCGACAACGACGGCCAAGTGGACCAGCCGCTGGAGGTCCGCCTCGCCCTGAAGATCACCGGCGACGACATCGTATTCGACTTTTCCGGTACGTCGCCGCCATCGCGAGGGCCGTTGAACATTTCCCCTCCGACCTGCGTCGCTGCCTGTCAGATCGCGCTCAAGCACATCTTCCCCGAAATCCCTATCAATGGCGGATGCTTCAGGCCGTTCGACTTCGTCATCCCGTCGGAGTCCTTCGTCGGCGTCGGCCACCCCTACCCCGTCAGCGGCTACCTGGAGACCGTGTCGCGGATCATCTCGGCGGTGTTCGGGGCGCTGAGCGAGGCCCTGCCCGACCGTGTTCCCGGCGACTATTTCGGAACCACCGGCGTGATCACGTTCTCGGGCACGCACCCGGAACGCGGCACGTTCGCGGTCCAGATCATGCCGGCCGCCGGCGGTTACGGCGGCTTGGCCGACGGCGACGGTCTGGTCAATGGACCGACCGCGTTGGGTTCCGCGAACTACCCTTCGGTGGAGGCGGTGGAGCACCGACTGCCGGTGAGGGTCGAGCGCCTCGCCATCCGCGAGGGCTCCGGAGGTGCCGGCCGCCACGCCGGCGGCTGCGGCACCGAGTACGCCTATCTGGCCCTCGGTAATGTCTCCGCCGCCGTCCTCGGCGATCGGCACAAGTTCGTGCCCTTCGGCGTGCACGGTGGCGGCCCGGCGCTGGGCGCCGAGGTCGTGTTCGATGGCGCGGACGGCGCCGAGGGCCTGCCCATGGTCACCAAGGGCGTCCGTGCTCTCGAGGCCGGCGACCGCATCGCCGATTGCTCACCGGGCGGCGGCGGCCATGGCCCGCCGTGGCAGCGGGAACCGGAAAAGGTGTTGAGCGATGTGACCTTGGGCTACGTCACGCCCGACCAGGCCCGCGAAAGCTATGGCGTGGCCTTGACCCGGACCGAAGACGACGAGGGGATGGTGACGTGGTCGGTCGATGGCGCGGCGACCGAGTCCCTGCGCGCGGAGATGCGCAAAGGGGCGGGTGACGCCGCTCAGGAACGGTGATGGCCTTGTCGGACGCCCTCACTGGTCAGGCGGCTCTCGTCACGGGCGGTGCCCGCGGCCTGGGCTACGCCATTGCCGAGGCTCTTGGCGGCGCGGGAGCCGGAATCGTCGTTTCCGATCTGGACGGCGATGGTGCCACGGAAGCGGCCGACCGGCTCCGCGGCCACGGCATAGATGCCCAACCTGTCGCCGGGGACGTCTCCTCGGTTCCGGAGGTCGAGGCCATGGTCTCTGAAACCGTCCGGGCCTTCGGGCGGCTGGACATCCTGGTCAACAACGCGGGCGGCAGCGCCGAAACGCCGCTGACCATCGAGGAGGTGAGCGAGGAGCACTTCGACCGCGTGATGAATTGGAATCTCCGGGGCACGTTCTTCTCCACGAAGGCGGCGCTGCCGCATCTCAAATCGCGCGGCGGCTCGGTGATCAACATGGCGTCGATCGCCGGCCGGGCAGGGACCGAGATGGTGAGCCCGCACTACAGCGCCGCCAAGGCCGGGATTATCGGCATGACGAGGAACCTCGCCCGTCACCTCGGACCGTTCGGCATCCGGGTCAACGTTATTGCGCCCGGTTTCATCAAGAGTGGTCCGCGCGTCGATGCGATCTGGGCGGCCCGTGACGAATCGGTGGTGCTGAACCAGGTGCCGTTGAGGCGCCGGGGCGAAGCCGGCGAGATCGGTCAGACGGCGGTGTTCCTGGCGTCGTCGATGTCGAGTTACGTGACCGGCGCCGTGATCGACGTCAACGGAGGATTCCTGGCCGTCTAGGCGGCCCCGCGACCGAACGGAACAAAGAGTGCGACGATGACCATTGCCAAGCGACGCTTCCTGATCACCGGCGGGTTCAGCCTGATCGGGTCTCATATCGCGGACCAGCTGCTCGCGGCGAATGCCGAGCAGGTCGTCTTGCTCGACAACGGCGCTTTGGGACACGCGACGACGGTTTCGCATCTGGTCGACAATCCGCGGGTCCGGATGGTCAGGGGAGATATCCTGCGCATCGAGGACGTCGTCGACGTGATGGACGGTATGTCCGGCGTGTTCCACACTGCGGCGTTCATCACCCTGCCCTTGTCGCAGCAGCCGGTGCTCGGCCTGGACGTCAACGTCCGTGGCCTGATGAACGTTCTGGAAGGCTGCCGCTGGGCCGGTGTCGGCAAGATCGTCTACTCCTCTTCGATCTCGGCGTTCGGCAGTGCCGGAGGGGTCATCAATGAGACCACGCCCTTCGCCGGCGCTGGCGTTCAACCCGCCTCGGCGCTTTACGGCCTCTCCAAACTGATGGGCGAGCAGCTGTGTGCCCTCTACCGGCAGCGGCACGGCATCGACTGGATGGCGGTCCGTTGCGCCACCGTTTACGGCGAGCGGCAGCATGCGCGCGGGCTGAATGTCGTGCCCATCGTACAGGCCCACGACCGGATCCGGCGCGGCGAACAGCCGGTGATCCAAGGCGACCCCCATGAGGTCCACGACTACGTCTATGTCGGCGATGTGGCACGCGGGCACGTGATGGCGATGGACCGGGACGTCTCGGGCGAAGTCGTCACCCTGGCGACCGGTCACCTGACGACGCTCGATGCGCTGATCCGCGTGGTCCTTAAGGTCTGCGGATCGGACGTCGATCCCGTATTCGACCAAGGCGAACGGTTGAAGACGGCCGGCACCGATATCGAGCGTTTCGATGTCGAAAAGGCGGCGCGTGTTCTCGGTTGGACGGCCGAGGTCGCGTTGGAGGACGGCATCCGGCGGCTTATCGCGTGGCGCGAGTCGTCGCTTGATGCGTAGGCCGCAGGGATGGACCCGGTATGGCGGAAGACGGGCTTCGGAACACAGGTTCAGTGATCGGGTGCGAACAATGTTGACACCGCGTCTCTTGATCTCTTCGGCTGGACTGCCGTCACGACGACCTCTTCGGGGCGAGAGGGCGCCAGCCCTCTTCGAGGAGGTCGCCCTCGCTACCCGTGGTCAGGAACAGGAGACGCTTGAAGGCCGCCGCCGGAGGCGTCAGCGGTTCGCGGCGGCGCGACAGCACGCCGATTTCCCGGCTGATGTCCGCGTCGACGAGCGGCAGCGCGACGAGGTCGAACGCTTCCAGGATCCGCCGGTTGCTGAGCGGCATCACCGTCATGCCGAGCCCCTGCGAAACCATGCCGGCGAGCGTAATGAACTGGGCCGCTTCGTGCTTGGGCTGCAATTCGAAACCGTTCCGCTCTACCGCGAAGTCGAGGATGTCGCGCGCCGTCATCCCGCGAGGCGGACAAATGAGATCCAGTCCCTCGAGGTCCGCGACCTCCGCATGGCCGCTCCGCGCCAGCGGATGGTCCCGGCGCATGATGAGGAAGAACGGCTGATTGATCAGCGGCTCGAACTGCAGCGATTCAGGGACCCGGTTGTAGGGGCCGACACCGATCTCGGCGTTTCCGGTCTGCAGGGATTCGATCATCTCCGGGCCCATGTCCTCGCGGAAGGACACCAGGACATGAGGGTGCTCGGCCTGGAACAGGCCAAGGAACCGGGGCATCAACCGCGCACAGACGGTCGGCGACACCGAGACCGAGAGACGGCCCTGCGCCGAGGTCGCCTGGCTCTGGAAGTCCCGGACCAGCTTTTCCGCGTCGTTGACCAGGCTCTTGGCCCGCTGCAACAGGGCGGTTCCGGCGGCCGTCGGTATCACTTGGCGGGTGGTACGGTCGAACAGCGGCATGCCCAGCAATTCCTCGAGCTGGGCGACGTGCGCGGTCACCGACGGTTGGGAGCGCCCGATCAGTTCCGCCGCGCGTCGGAAGTTCCGGGTCTCGGCGACGGCAATGAACGTGATCAGGTGATTGATGATCTGCCGCGACGGCGAATGCGACGTGATGGTCATGGCGTCAGATTAAGCCTTGTTTCGGCCCCTGGAAGACCTTTTCCGCGTCGGCCGTCCGATCGTGCCGCCCAATGGGAGGCTAGGTTGACATGGCTAAGACCATGAAGAACTCCGCCAAAGGCGAACGTGTCCGGTCGAATCTGACGGGAGGCGATCCCGACGTCGTCGCCGCCGAACAGGCGCGCTGGCTGGCGGATCGCTACGGGGCCGAGGTGGCGAAACGCGGTGAGCGCATGCCTTTCGTCGCGGACTGCGGAACACCGATCCGTCCCCTCTATACACCCGCCGACCTGAAGGGGCGGTTCGACTACCTCCGGGATCTCGGGTTTCCCGGCGAGTATCCGTATACCCGGGGCAGCGAGCCGGGGATGTACCGGGTTGAGCCCTTTGTCGTCTCGGCGTATTCCGGGTTCGGCGACGCCGAGGTCTGCAACAAGCGGTTCCGCTACCTTCTCGAATTGGGCGCCGAGCAGATCCTCGTCGCCAACGACCTCCCGACCCAGTGCGGCTACGACTCCGACCACGAGATGGCGACCGCCGAGGTCGGCCAGGTGGGTGTCGCCATCGACACCCTGGCCGACATGGAGCTGCTGTTCGGCGGCATCCCGGTGGACAGCGTCAAGCGGGTGGGCACGCTCTGCAACTCCCTCGGACCTGTCGCACTGGCGCTGTTCGCAGCGCTTGGCGAGAAGCAGGGGATCGACTGGTCGCGCTACGTCGTCAACCTCCAAAACGATCCGCTCAAGGAGTACATGGCCCGCGGCACCCAGATCCTACCGCCGGCACCGGCGGCGCGCCTGGCGGTGGATGCCGTCGAGTGGTGTGTCGACCATGCCCCGCACTGGTCGCCGATCACCGTTTGCTGCAACCACATCAACGCGGGAGGGGCCGGCTCGATGCGCAGCACGGCAATCGCGCTGGCCAACGCCTTTCACTACATCGAGCTCTTGCTGGCGCGAGGCCGGTCGATCGACGAGGTTGCGCCGCTCGTGCACATGTTCCCCGACGAACGGCACGACTTCTTCGTCTCCATCGCCAACCTCCGGGCGCTCCGGCGCATCTGGGCGCGGATGATGAAGGAGCGCTACGGCGCCACCAACCCGGCGGCCATGGCGCTGCGCACGACCGTCTACGGCCACGGACAGGAGGCCCTCCAGGAGCCGCTGAACAACATCGCCCGAACGGCGTTCGGCACGTTGGCCTATGCGTTGGGAGGCGCCAGCTACGTCTACATCGCCTCCTACGACGAGGCGGTTTCGACACCGGGCGAGGAGTCGCTGAAGGTGGCCGTGCGGACCCAGCAGATCATCGCCCACGAGCACGGTTTCTCCGACACCATCGATCCGCTGGGCGGGTCCTACTTCATCGAGCACCTGACAACGGAGATCGAGGAGGGGATCCTCTCGACCCTGCGGAGCCTCGAGGATGCCGGCGGCGCGCTGCAGGTCATCGACCAGGGAATCAGCCGGCGGATCATGAACGAAGGCGCGGTGCGCCGGCAGCGCGCCTTCGATTCCGGCGGCCGTCCGTGGATCACGGTGAACATGTGGCCGCAAACGCCGGACGTTCCCAATACAGCGTTCCGCGTCGATGCGGCGGCGACCGAGCGGCAGCTTGCCCGCCTCGCCGAGGTCAAGGCAGCCCGAGATAGCGCGCGGGTGCAGGCCGCCTTGGCCGAGATCGACCGGGCCTGCGCCGAAGACCGGAACGTCATGCCAAGCGTCCTGGAAGCCGTGCGCGCCTACGCCACCGTCGGCGAGATCTGCGATTGCTGGCGCGAGCGGTTCGGCAGCTTCATTCCCTCGACCGACTTCTAGCCGCGAACCAGACGCCGTGGACGACACCAGACGCATTCGGGTTCTCATCGCAAAGGTCGGGCTCGACGGTCACGACGTCGGCGCCCGTGTCGTCGCCCGCGGCCTCCTGGATCCCGGGATGGAGGTGATCTATACCGGTCTCCGGCGCCGCCCCGACCAGGTGGTGCGGGCCGCCATCGAGGAGGACGTGGACTGGGTCGGCGTCAGCATCCTCTCCGGCGCCCACGGCACGCTGCTGCCCCAGATCCGCAAGCTGCTGGACGATCAGGGGGCGAGCGACATCCGGATCATCGCCGGCGGGGTCATTCCACAGGAAGACATCCCTGTCCTGGAAGGCGCCGGCATCGACCGGGTGTTCCTCTCCGGCACGCCGATCTCCGAAATCGTCGGCTACCTGATGCAGGAAACCGGCGATGCTTGAGGGCCCCGCACCCGGCGCGCCGATCAGTGCGTTCGCCGCTCAAGCGGCGCGGCGCTACGGCCCGTGCACGGCTCTGATCCACGGCCGGCAGCGGCGGACGTTCACCGAGTTCGACGCTTTGGTCGACCGGTTGGCGAGCGGACTGGCAGCGCAGGTTCCGCCCGGCGAGCGGGCCTGCGTGTTCATGGCCAACCGTCCGGAATGTCTATTCCTCCAGGCCGCCCTCGAACGGTCTGGCCTCGTGCGCATCCCCGTCAACGCCCGCCTGACTGCGGCCGAGGTCGAAGCCATCGTCGAGGACAGCGGTGCGACCGCGGTGTTCCACGACGCGGCGACCGCCGACCGCGTCGGTCCATTCGCGGGGCCGGAGCCGCCGTGGTTGTGCCCGGTCGATTCGGATGGAGCGGTCGGCGGGCCGACGTTCGAAGCGCTTCGCGATACGCCGGCGGCGCCGGACCGCCTCCACCGCGCCGGGGCCGACGACCTGTGCTCGATCAACTACACCTCGGGAACCTCGGGGCGGCCGAAGGGCGTGATGCTGTCCCACCGCAACTGGATGGCGGTCTACCGTAACATGCTGATCGACAGGGACATCCGGGGCGACGACACCATCGCCCACATCGGGCCCCTGTCCCACGCCAGCGGCACCTACTTCATGCCGTGGTTCTTGCGCGGCGCCACCAACGTCATCGTCGAAGACGGCAACATTGACAACCTGCTTCGCGCCATCGAGGAGCTGAAGGTCACGGTCTTTACCTGCGTGCCGACGGTGCTGACGCGGATCGTCAATCACCCGGACATCGACCGCTTCGATCTGCGCTCGCTCCGGGCCATCGGCTACGGGGCGGAACCCATCCCGCGAAACACCCTGGAAAAGGCCCTCGACCGGTTCGGTCCGATCCTGACCCAGAACTACGGTCTGACCGAGGCGATGATGACCTGCATCACCCTCGCGCCCGGGGACCACTTCGACGAAAACGGCGGCGTCCGTATCGGGGCCCTCGGCCGCGCCTACACCTTCGTCGAGGTGGTCATCCGCGACCCTGACGGGCAGCCGGTCGCACCCGGCGAAATCGGCGAGATCACTGTCCGCTCCGAGCACATCATGGGCGGCTACTGGCGGATGCCCGAGGAAACGGCGAAAACGCTTCGTGACGGCTGGCTGTGGTCCGGCGATCTCGCCCGCATGGACGAAGGCGGGCTGATCACTCTCGCCGGCCGCAGCAAGGACATGCTGATCAGCGGCGGATTCAACATCTATCCGCAGGAGGTGGAAGCCGTGCTGACGAGCTGCCCTACGGTCCTGGAGGCCGCGGTCATCGGTGTCCCCGACCCCGAATGGGGCGAGGCGGCGATCGCCTTCGTGTCCACCGTTCCCGGCATGCCGGCCGATGCCGGACCGATCGCCGAGTTCTGCAAGCCGATCCTCGGGTTCAAGACGCCCAAGCGGTTCATCGTCCTGTCGTCGCTGCCGAAGAGCAACACGGGAAAGGTCGACCGCAACAGCCTGCGCGACAGTCTCAAAGCAGAGGAAGATCACTACCATGACCGACCCTGATGTCGTTGTCACCGCCGTCGCCCGAACGCCGTTCGGACGGTTCAACGGCGCCCTCAAGGACGTTTGGGGCCCCGAGCTCGCCGCGCGCACCATGGACGCGACTATTGGGCGGGCCGGCTGCCCGGCCGAAGCCATCGACGCGGCCTACATCGGCATCGGCATGATCGGCGCGGCGACCCTGACGCCCGGGCGCCAGGCGCTCTTGCTGTCGTCGCTGCCGGAGACGACGCCGTCGCTGACGGTCGATCGGGCCTGCTGTTCGGGAATGACCGCCGTCGGCTTCGGCTGGAAGGATATCCGCCTGGGCCTCGCCAGGGCGGTGCTCTGCGGGGGCAGCGAAAACATGAGCGAGACCCCGCTTCTGCTGCCGCGCCAGCGCGAGCGGCTGCTCGGCACCTTCGAGGTCGGAGATCCCCTGTTGCTCCGCGGCCCCGCGGTCGACAGCTCCATCGCCGCCTACACGTCCGAGGAGGCGCTGCGCCATGGCATCGACCGCCAAGCCCAGGATTCCTGGGCACTGGCCAGCCATCGGCGCTATTTCGAAGCCGACAATGAGGGATACTTCGACTTCGAGCGGATTCCGGTCGAAACGCGGAACCGGAAGGGCGAGACCGTGGTCGTCGAGACGGACGAGTCGCCGCGGAAGGACACCTCCATGGAAAGCCTGGAGCGCCTGCAACCCGTCTACGGAAGCAAGACCATCACGCCGGGAAACGCTCCCGGGTTGAACGACGGGGCCGCCTTCGTGCTGCTGGCCGACGGCGCCTGGGCCCGTGCCGAGGGTCTTCCCGTGCTCGCCCGCGTCCTCGACTACACCCAGGTCGCCGACGGTCCGACGTCGGGATCGTATACACCGGCCATCGCCATCGGCGAGCTGTTGCGGCGGAACAACCTCGTCCCCGAGCACCTGGGCGCCATCGAGATCAACGAGGCCTTCGCGGCGACGCCCCTGGTCAGCACCTTGCGCCTGGCGGACGGCGACGCCGAACGCGCCGAAGCGCTGCGCGAGCGGACGAAACGGCACGGTGGCGCGGTGGCCATCGGACATCCCCTCGGGGCCAGCGGAGCGCGGCTGACGATGACCGTCATCAACGGGCTCCGCCGGCAGGGCGGCGGCATCGGGGTCGCGGCCATCTGCGGCGGTTTCGGCCAGGGCGATGCGGTCCTGCTGGCGGTGGAGTCGTGAACAGGAACGGCGGCTTGACGGATGTCCGCGCTTTGTCCCGGGCGGTCAGCCTCGTGGAAGACCGCGGTCCGGGATACCGGGACGTTTTGCGGACCGCCTACGCCAACGCCCGGTGGCCGACGGTGATCGGGATCACCGGCCCGCCGGGGTCGGAGAAGTCCACGCTCATTGACGAACTGGCGGCTCGATGGGACGACGACGGAAGCCGCATCGCCATCCTTGCGGTCGACCCCTCCAGCCCGTTTTCGGGTGGCGCCGTGCTCGGCGACCGGATCCGCATGGAACGCAGCGGCGAGTTGCCCAACGTCTATGTCCGCAGCCTGTCGGCACGCGGGCATCTCGGGGGGCTGAACGAGGCTGCCTGCGACCTCATCGCCCTGGTCGGCGAATTCGGCTTCGAGCGCGTCCTGCTGGAGACCGTCGGCGCCGGGCAATCGGATGTCGAAGTGACCAGCACGGCCGACTGCACGGTCGTGCTCGCGGTGCCGGATTTCGGCGATTCCGTCCAGGCCCTCAAGGCCGGGACCATGGAGATCGCCGACGTCTACGCCGTCAACAAGTCCGACCGTCCCGGCGCCGAATCGACCCGGCAACAGATCGAGGGGACCTTGGGCGTCGTCTATTCCCGCCCGGCCGGCGTCGGCAATGGTTCGCGCCCCCCGGCCCAGCCGCCGCCGGCCACACCTGGCATCCGCGCGCTGATGCGGCGGCATGGCGACCCGCGGAATGACGTAGAGGTATGGCGGCCTCCGGTCGTTCCCGTCTCGGCCCGGAGCGGCGAGGGGATCGGGGATCTTGCCGTGTCCATCGACCGCTTTGTCGAATGGAGCGGGCGGACCGGGCGTCTGAGTCAAAAGCGCGAACAGCGTATCCGGGATCAGGTCCTGCGCCTCCTGGCCCGCCGCCTGCTGGAACCTTACCAAAGTGCCGGACCCGATCTCCACGACGGCACGCCTGACGCCATCGGAAGCTGTGTCGATGCGATCCTCGCGGGCACGGCCGATCCCTGTGACGCGGTGGACGGGCTTCTCGCCAGAGGCGCGTTTGCCGGTCGCGGAAATCGCGTAACCGACGACGCAGACGACAATGACGAATACCCAGCGAGTCGGCAATGAATCAGAGCTATGACGTCATCATCGTTGGCGCGGGAAACGCGGCGTTGTGCGCCGCGCTGGAAGCCAGCGACCGGGGCGCGAAGGTCGCAGTATTGCGGCATTAGGTAGCAAACGCACCTACGCCGCTTTCTCGCTTTTCCACGGGGCGGCGCCGAATTTCCCCGCAAACCGAGGGCTTCAGCGCCTGCCTCCGCGCCAACGCCCACCGGAGACGGCCCGGTTTGGGGTCTCAAGGGCCTTCGCACCCCCATTTTCTCCGCGAGCCAGTTCGACGGTGGGCGTTCGCGGCCCGTAAGCTCTTTTCGTTCTGCGCATGCCGAGACAGTGATTCCTCGACCGTTTGGTCACGGAGACAGCGCGTGTGGCTTCAGGGTAGCCCTGGTCGCCCGACGAAGGCTCCTGCCGTTCTCGCACCACGGTCTCCCGCGCTCCTCGCCACCGACAATGACCGTTTCGACATATAAGTTGCCTGCGAGTCGGGATTCGGGCACCGGGTCACAGTGCTTATACCAAGCTGCATTGATCGTGACTCATTAACGGCTTGTTGATGGATGGCGTGATTCAAAGGGTGGGAAACGGTAGAGGAGTTTCCCATGGGCCTGGCCATTCCCCTTCGCTCGGACTACGACGGATCGACCCTGCGACGCCTTGCCAGGGGTTCGGAGGACGCCAACCAGGCGCGTCGCTTGTTGGCGTT
>Ga0209568_1000130_pt1 | contig 26141 bp, 23 predicted proteins | sample WorMetOlspDAHAB2_FD_187406 | JGI IMG/M metagenome (GOLD analysis project Ga0209568, IMG submission 187406) | Marine gutless worms symbiont microbial communities from Max Planck institute for Marine Microbiology, Germany - Olavius sp. DAHAB.2... ...
GAGATCGACGAAATGGTCGATCGACCGCAGCAGGTGATCCCTCGGGACGTGCTCCTCAAGCGAGAACTCGTAGAACAAGGCCCCCTGGTCCAACCTGCCGTTCACCCATCATCGCCGTCACTCCCCTCTCGCAATGAGAGGAGTGAATCAGCCCCGCTGCCCCGCCGCAATGGCAGAGTTTTTCAACAGAATCGGCCCAAAGCGGACCTTCGAGGCATCCGTCGGCGGAAACTCGGTCTTCCAGGCCTACACTCACTGGCATACTTGGCCGGGGTACGGCGACGGCGGACCGCAACAGGCGACGATCAAGGGAACCGTCTCCGATGGCGGGGTGGAAGCCAACTTCTACACGCTCGATGTGCCCAAAAGGTTCTGCGCCGCGAAACTCAGGCTTGCGCCGGCCGTGCCCGCTCCACCGCCGCCCGCCACCACCGCACCGCCTCAGCAGATTGTCGCGGTGCCCCCAACGGCACCAGCCCCCATTCCAACGCGGCCGACGCCTATTCCCACCCCACCGGCGCCCTCGAACGCGCCCGTGGCGGAACCAACGGATCCGCTGGTCGGCCAGCTCGACACCTTGCGCGACCTGCGCGACAAGGGGCTGATCGATGACGCCGAGTACGAGTCCCGCCGCGCCGCACTACTGGACCGGTTCGTCGGAGTACCGCCGGCACCGCGCGAGCAGCCAACCACGCCGTCGGCATTGCCGGCGGACGAGCCCCGCATTGCCCTGGTCATCGGCAACAGCGCCTACGCCCAGGTGCCGTTGGCCAACCCGGAAAACGATGCCCGCCTGATGGCCGCGACGTTGCGGTCCGTCGGGTTCGAAGTTGCCGAGCTGATCAACGCCGACCAGAAGCAGATGAAGCGCGCCGTCCGCGATTTCGGCGAGCGGCTGGAACGCACGGCCGGGCGCGCCGTGGCCCTGTTCTACTATGCCGGACACGGTGTCCAGGTCGGCGGCCGCAACTACCTGATCCCGGTCGGCGCGCGGATCTCCCGCGAAAGCGACGTCGACATCGAATCCGTCGCCGCCGACTCGGTCCTCGGGACACTGAGTTTCGCGAGGACGCGGACCAATCTGGTGATCCTCGACGCCTGCCGCAACAACCCGTACGCCCGCGGGTTCCGCAGCCTGTCCACCGGTCTCGCCCGCATGGACGCGCCACAAGGGACCTTGATCGCCTACGCCACCGCGCCGGGGCAGGTGGCCGCTGACGGAACCGGCGCCAACAGCCCGTATACCGCGGCGCTCGCCCAGGCCATCGTCCAGCACCCGGAACCGGTCGAGCAGGTGTTGAAGCGGGTGCGGCTCAGCGTGATGTCGGCGACAAGCGAAACGCAGGTGCCATGGGAAGCGTCCTCGCTGACCACCGATTTCTATTTCCGCCGCTGATCGAGGAGGGCGCGGCGGAGGCAGCGCCGGCTACCCTCCGGACGCGTCGTTGACCGAACCGTCCAGAAGGTGTCGGGCGACAAGCGCGGTATCGCGATCGCCGCGCGAGCTGATCTTGAGACTCGATGATCCGCCGTAGCATTCAGGCTTGCCGTCGGCTATGCGTACGAACCCGGCGGACACCACCTTTGCCGGCGCGAACCGGTCGGCCACATAGGCGTGGAAGAAGTCGCGAGAGAACACCACCGCGGCCTCGCCGCCCGGCACCTCGACGACAATGTACTTCAGCGCCAACGGAGGCGGCCTTCGCCTGACTAGTTCTTCGACTTGTCGACCAGCTTGCCCTCGGCGATCCACGGCATCATCGCGCGCAGCTTCTCGCCGACCTCCTCGATGGGATGTTCGGCGGCGCGGCGGCGCATGGCCTTGAAGCTCGGCTGGCCGGCGTTGTTCTCCAGCATCCACTCCTTGGCGAAACGGCCCGACTGGATGTCGTCCAGTACCTCCTTCATGCGCGCCTTCACCGAGGCGTCGATCAGCCGCGGCCCGCTGGTGTAGTCGCCGTATTCCGCGGTGTTGGAGATGGAGTACCGCATATTGGCGATGCCGCCTTCGTAGATCAGGTCGACGATCAGCTTGACCTCGTGCAGGCACTCGAAATAGGCCATTTCCGGCGCGTAACCGGCCTCGATCAAGGTTTTGTAGCCGGCCAGAATCAGCGAAGTAAGCCCGCCGCACAGCACGCTTTGTTCGCCGAACAGGTCGGTTTCGCACTCCTCACGGAAGGTGGTCTCGATGATACCTGATCGTCCGGCGCCGAGCGCCGAGGCGTACGATAACGCGACCTCCAACGCATTCCCCGACGCGTCCTGGCCGACCGCCACCAGCGAGGGCACGCCGGCTCCACGCTGATACTCGGACCGCACCGTATGTCCCGGCCCCTTGGGGGCGACCATGAATACGTCGAGGTCCTCGCGCGGCTCGATCAGCCGGAAATGGATGTTGAGGCCGTGGGCGAAGGCGAGCGCCGCGCCCTCCTTGAGGTTCGGCGCCAAATGGTCGCGATAGATACCCCCCTGCAGCTCATCCGGGGTCAGCATCATGACCACGTCGGCCCACGCCGCGGCGGCCGACGGATCGAGGACCTTGAGCCCCTCGTTCTCGGCCTTGGCGACGCTCGCCGAACCGGACCGCAAGGCCACGGCGACGTCGACGACGCCGGAGTCCCGCAAGTTCAAGGCATGGGCGTGGCCCTGGCTGCCGTAGCCGACGATGGCCACCTTCTTCGATTTGATCAGGTTAACGTCGGCGTCGCGGTCGTAATAGACGCGCATGATCGGTTCCTCCCAACCCTTGGCGGCACCAGCCTCGTCGGCCGATGCCCGGTTCTATTCGATCCCTTCCGGTCCGCGGGCAATGGCGACAACGCCAGTCCGCGCCACGTCGATCAGCCCCAGCGGTTCCATCAGCCCGACAATGGCATCGAGCTTGGTGGTCTTGCCGACGATCTCGAAGACGAACGACTCGTTGGTCGAATCGACGACGCGGGCGCGGAAGATGTCGGCGATGCGGAGCGCCTCGACCCGGTGGTCACCGGTGCCGCCGACCTTGATCAGCGCCATCTCTCGCTCTACATGCGGCCCCTCGACGGTGAGGTCGGACACCTTGTGGACCGGCACCAGGCGGCCGAGCTGAGCCTTGATCTGCTCGATGATCATCGGCGTGCCCGAGGTGACGATGGTGATCCGGCTGCGGTTGCCGTGGGGGTCGGTCTCGGCGACCGTCAGGCTCTCGATGTTGTAGCCGCGGCCGGAAAACAGTCCGACGACCCGGGCCAGCACCCCGGGCTCGTTGTCGACGAGCACGGAGATCGTGTGTTGTTCCTGTCTTTGGTCAATAACCACTGTATTCGCTCCCGTGTCCGGGGCGGCCTGCGCGAACGCGCGGCCGAGCTTGAAATCGATGGAAGGGCGGCCGTCGGGCGGGGCGCCGAGTATGGGCGTCCCGCCCGGACACGCGATCAGACGAGGACCATGCCCTCCTCGGAGATGGGCTTCTCGGCCTTGTCGTCGGGGCCGAAAAGGATCTCGTTGTGGGCCGCTCCCGACGGAATCATCGGGAAGCAGTTCTCTGCCTTGTCGACGCGGACGTCGGCGATAACCGCCTTGTCGACGGAGATCATCTCGCGGATCAGGTCGTCCACGTCGTCGGGCTTCTCGGCACGCAGGCCTACGGCGCCGAACGCCTCGGCCAGCTTTACGAAGTCCGGCAGCCCGTCCATGTAGGTCTCCGAGTACCGGCTCTCGTGCAGCAGTTCCTGCCACTGGCGCACCATGCCGAGATATTCGTTGTTGAGGATGAACACCTTCACCGGCAGTTTGTACTGGGCGATGGTCGACATCTCCTGGATGTTCATCATGATCGAGCCCTCGCCGGCGACGTCAACGACCAACGCGTCCGGGTTGGCAACCTGGGCGCCCATGGCGGCCGGCAGACCATAGCCCATGGTGCCGAGTCCGCCCGAGGTGAGCCACTTGTTGGGCTTCTCGAAACCGTAGAGCTGCGCCGCCCACATCTGGTGCTGGCCGACCTCGGTGGTGATGATCACGTCATCCATGTCCTTGGTCAGCTCGAACAGCCGCGTGATCGCGTACTGGGGCTTGATCAGCGTATCGCCCTGGGTGAAGGCCAGGCTGTCGCGGTCGCGCCACTTGTTGATCTGGCGCCACCACAGCTGCAGGGCCTCCGGGTCCGGCTTGACGTTCCGGGCTTTCCACACCGCGACGATGTCCTCGAGGACCGACGCGCAGTCGCCGACGATGCCGACATCGACGGCGACGTTCTTGTTGATGGACGACCGGTCGATGTCGATGTGGATCTTCTTCGACCCCGGCGAGAAGTCCGTGAGCCGCCCGGTCACCCGGTCGTCGAACCGAGACCCGACCGCAATCATCAGGTCGCAGTCATGCATCGCCATGTTGGACTCATAGGTGCCGTGCATGCCGACCATGCCGAGGTAGTTCGGGTGCGACGCCTTAACGGCGCCCAAGCCCATCAGCGTCAAGGTGAACGGATAGCCACTCATCTCGACCAGTTCGCTCAGCAGCTCGGACGCCCGGGGACCGGCATTGATGACGCCGCCCCCGCAGTAGAGCAGCGGCTTTTTGGCCTGGGCCATCAGCTCGACAGCCCGCTCGATCAGCTTGTCGTCACCCTTGACCTGCGGCCGGTAGGTCCGGTGCGTCACCTCGTCGGGCGGCGTGTACGCGCCTTCTCCCAACGCCACATCCTTGGGCAGGTCGATGAGCACCGGCCCCGGACGGCCGCTGGAGGCAACGTGGAACGCCTCGTGGACCACTCGTGCGAGGTCGTCGGTGCTCTTGACCAGGTAGTTGTGTTTGGTGCACGGCCGGGTGATGCCGGTGGTGTCACATTCCTGGAAGGCATCGTTGCCGATCAGGTGGGTGGGCACCTGACCGCAGATGCAGACCAGGGGAATGCTGTCCATCAGCGCGTCCGTGAGCCCGGTCACCGCGTTGGTGGCGCCCGGCCCGGAGGTCACGAACACCACGCCGACACGGCCCGTCGAGCGGGCATAGCCCTCGGCCGCGTGCACGGCGCCGCCTTCCTGGCGGACCAGGATGTGGCGGATCTGGTTCTGCAGATGCAGCTCGTCGTATACGGGCAGGATGGCGCCGCCGGGGTAACCGAATACATCGGTGACGCCCTGATCCACGAGTGACTTGAGTAGGATCTGAGCTCCGGTCAACTGCTGATCCGCCATCGGTCCTGCCATTCTGTTCACGAACCCGCCTCCCCTTGCCGCCCCCATGGCGGCCAACATTGAGAGGGGAGCAAAACGGCCCGGCACCAGGCCGGGCCGCTCTCGGGAATTCGGAACTTAGTGATTCAGTCGTCCGGGGTCAATAGGAACTGACGAATAAATGAAAAGATTTTTGGCCTAAGGCTTTCCGAATATTGCGCGTCAATCGCAATTGACGGGACGACGCGGTGGCGCAGCCAGGTCATCTGTCGCTTGGCGTAGTTGCGGCTGGCCTGGCTGGCCGCGGCGATCGCCGCGTCGAGAGAGAGCTTGCCGCCGAGATGATCGGCCAGTTCCCGGACGCCGACGGCCTTCATCGCCGGCAGTCCGGGATCGAGGCCAAGATCAAGCAAAGCACGCACCTCGTCGAGCGCACCATCGGCGACCATGGCTTCGAAGCGGCCGTCGATGGCAGCATACAGGGCCTCGCGCGGCGGCGAGAGGACGATGGTCGCGGTCCGTGCGTCGAGCCTCGGTTTCGTGGACTCCCGCTGCCAATCGGGAAGCGGTCGCCCCGTGGCGCGCACGACCTCCCAGGCGCGGATCAGCCGCTGCGTGTCGCCGGCCGGCAGCGCCGCCGCCGATTCCGCGTCTAGCGTTGCGAGTTCAGCCCGAAATCCCTCGCTTCCGAGACGCGCATGCAGGGCCTTGGCCTCGGCGCGGACGTCGTCGGGGATCGGCGGAATGGGTGCGAGACCTCCGGTCAGGGCGCCGAGATAGAGGCCGGTTCCGCCGACGACAATGGGCAGCCGCCGATCGTCGTGGGCTGCCTCGACCTCCTCCGTCGCCATTTTGAGCCAGCGCCCCGCCGAACACCGCTCGGCCGCCGGCAACACGCCGAACAGCCGGTGCGGCACCCGCGCCTCGTCCGCCGCCGATGGCCGGGCCGTCAGCACGCGGAGCTCGCGGTAGACCTGCATGGAATCGGCGTTGATGACGACGCCGTCGAACTGTTCCGCCACATCCATGGCCAGCGCCGACTTGCCGCTCGCCGTCGGCCCGGCGACGATCAACAGAGGAGACGAAGGCTCGGTCATCGATGCATCTCTTGCGGTCCCGGCCGGCCCCGCATGGGCATTGAAAGGTGAAATTTAACAAGGAGATATGATATCCAAACCCGTCGTCCGGTGATATCTGCCGTTCGTCCTTCAGGTTCTGGCCCTCTCCGCTTCATGGCTGCCACCGAAATACTCACCGTCGTCACCCTCAACACCTGGAAGTGCGCCGGTGACTACTTCGCCCGCACCCACGCCATCGCGGGGGGACTGAAGGCGCTCGATGCCGACATCGTGCTGTTGCAGGAAGTGTTCGCCACGGCCGATGGTGCCATCCATACCGGCGAGGCGGTGCGAGAGCGGCTGCGGCTTCAGCATGTGCACGCGCCGGCACGGCGCAAGTCCCGGGCGCTCGCCGGCCATGACCTGGACTCGACCTCGGGGCTCTCCGTCCTGACCCGCCTGGCCGTGACCAGCACCGAAGTTCTCGCGCTGCCCTCGGACCCAGCCGACGGCGCCCGCATCGCCCAGATCGTGACGCTGGATTGGAACGGTGGGCCGGTGGTAGTGGTCAATACCCACCTCACCCACCTTGCCGGCGCCGACGAGTTGCGCAACCGTCAGGTCGCCGCCATTGCCGAGGCGGTCCCCGGGGGCGTGTCGGTGATCTTGGGCGGCGACATGAACGCCGAGCCCCAGGACGCGCCGATCCAATGGCTTCGGAACGTGTCGGGCCTCGTCGTTGCCGACGCCTGGGACGCCGCTGGAGGCCCGCTGCCGACCCTGACCGCTACCGACCGAACGACGCTGTCCGGCGGCTGCATCGACTATCTGTTCTCGTTGGCCAAGGGCGATGCCGCCGCCCTCGAAGTCAGCGATGCCGGCCGTGTCCTCGACGTTCCGGATCCGGCCACCGGCATCCTGCCCAGCGACCACGCCGGCGTGCGGGCGGTGTTCCGCCGCCCGTAATACGTTTCGCAATGTACGGAACCGTCTAACCGGTCAGGTCGGTCCCGGTGACACCGGTGACGCCGATCAGCTCGACGGCGCCATCGGAAAGGGTGACGAGAGTGTCATCCATGAACGAGTCGCCGTCGGCATCGACCGTGGTGATGGTGCTGATGGTCACGCCGTCCTTGAGATCGAACAGGTCCTTGCCGACCTCGAAGTCGGTGACCCGGTCGGTGCCGCCGCCGGCACCGAACACGAACACGTCGTCGCCGAGGCCGCCGGTCAGCGTGTCGTCACCCGTACCGCCGACAAGCGTGTCCGCGCCTCCAGGCTCGCCGAAGGTGATCCCAACGTCGATGATGACGTCGTTGAAGTCGGAATCGCCGCTGCCCAGCATGTCCTCGAAACCGACCCGGAGCGCGGTGTCGTTGCCCGCAGTGAGCCGCCCGGTCGCGACGTGCACGGTGCCGTCGGCATTCAACAGCGCCGAGCCGCCCCGCTCGGTGGTATGGACAACGGGCCCCTGCAGCACCGTCTTGGTTTCCCCGTCGTCGAACACCAACGAGACGTCGGCACCGGAATCGGTGATCTTTGCCGCGCGCTCACCGGGGCCGCCAAAGTCATGGATGAAGGCGAGTGTGCCGGTCTCCAGGTCGAAGCCCTGATAGCCGTCATTCAGCCGGGCGCCGTGGACGATGAGGAACAGGCCAAAGCCGCTGCCGGGGCCGCCCGGCAGGGTGACGGCCGCGGCGTCGCCCGGATCGAGGGCATGGACGTCCGGGAACGCCATGGAGACGTCGGTGATGGTTCCGTCCGCGGCAACGGAATACAGGCCGACGGAGTTGGCGTAGCCCGCCGCGCCGCCGGCGAAGGTCAGAGTGGCAACAGAGTGGTCCCCCACAGACAGGTCGTCGCCGATGACGCCCAGCGCACCGTCGCCGGGCGCCGGGAGATCACCGATATCCACCAGTTCGGTGACGTCCGGGAACAGGCCGGTGTCGGTGAAGGTCAGCGCAACGGCCGGCGGATCGGTGTCACCGAACAAAACATCCGAACCGCTTCCTCCTTCGAGGGTGTCGCCGCCGCCCAGGCCCAGGAGTTTGTTCGCCCCGGCATCGCCGGTCAGCGTGTCGCCGCCGGCCCCGCCAGCGACGTTCTCAATCGCCGCGAGGCTGTCGGTGCCGACCTCCGAACCCGACGCCGTGCCGGCACCGAGGTCGACGGTGACGCCCGTGGTCGTGCTCTCGTATGTGAGGATGTCGGTGTCGCCGCCGCCGTCATAGGTGTCGTCGCCGGCGCCGGAACCGCCGATGATGATATCGTCGGCATTGCCGGCGTAGACGGTGTCGTCGCCGGCACCGGCGTCGAGGGTATCGACGGCCGTCGTTCCGAAGATCAGGTCGTCGCCGGCCGTTCCCGATCCGGACACGATGACGGCCGTGCTCCCGCCGCCTCCGAAGGAAAAATCAACCTGGCGGGCGAGCGCGGCGTCCGGGCCCGACCAGCCAACAAGACGAACGACATCGCCCGCAGCATAGGTGATCTCAAGGTCGCCACCGATTTCGAACAACGACAGGTCGGACGCGTCGATGCCCGCTCCGAAGGCGAGGGTGTTGATTTCGCCGATAGAGGCATCGGAAATGTTGTTGATCCAGGTGAACTCGTCGCCGGTATCGATCACATAGGTATCGCTGCCGGCCCCGCCGATCAGATCGTCGAAGGCGCCGTTGCCGTCGAGCGTGTCGTCGCCGTCGAATCCCAGCAGCCGGTTCCGTTCGCAATCGCCGATCAAGTGGTCGCCGAACCGCGTGCCGTCCACCGCTTCGATGTCGATTAGGGTGTCGGTGCTTCCGAAGCCATCGGTGGCGGTGCCGGCCATCAAATTGACCACGACCGCGGCGTTGCCGCCCCGGTTGGCGTCGTCGGAATAGGAGACGATGTCGAGACCGCCGGTGCCACCGTTGACCGTGTCGTTGCCGTCGAGGGGCGCGAACCACTCGACTTCCTCCGTTGCGGAATTGGCGCCGGTGAGCGTATCGGCCTGGGCCGTGCCGGAAGCCCACTCGATGCCGATCAGGGTGTCGGTATGGCCGAAGCCGTCGGTGGCGGTACCATTTTGGAGGTTCACGACGACACCGGCGGTACCGCCGTACTCTTCGTCGTCGGAATACCAAACGCCGTCCCACCCGCCGCCGCCGTCGAGGGTGTCGGCCCCGGCACCACCGTCGAGAACGTCGTCGCCATCGGCGCCTTCGAGTGTGTCGTCGCCGGCCCCGCCACGAAAGTTGATCCTGCCGGCGTCGCCGACCATGTGATCGCCGAGCGCCGTTCCGATCACGCCCTCGACGTTCGTCACGGTGTCGGTATCGCCGTGCGTATCGGTAATGGTACCGGCGGCGAGATCGACGGCGATTGCCCCCGTCCTGGTCATAGGCGACTTCATCCCAGCCGGCGCCGCCGTCGAAGCTGTCGTCACCGGCATTGCCGACCAGTTCGTCGTCATCGTCGCCACCGAAAACATGATCATTGCCGGCGCCGCCCCGCAGGTCGTCCTCGCCGGCACCGCCATCGAGGGAGTCGTTGCCCGCACCCCCGTAGAGCAGGTCGGAATCCCCGAGGCCCGACAGGGTGTCATCGCCGCCGGTGCCGACGATGATGTCGCTGTCAGGGGTGCCGACCAGTCCGGTGAGCAGGTTGAGCGTGAACGGGAAATCGCCGAGGACTTCGACAGTCTCGACGGCGTGTCCGGTCCCGGCGAAATGGTCGACGATCCGAAGCGAACTGCCATCGTTCAGCGACAGGAGGAAGTCGTCGCCATCCCGGGCAAGGTCGGCAGGCGGTTCGTTGAGGGCCGTGCGAACGGTGTCCGAGCCGCCCGAATCGGTGATCGTGTCCGAGCCGTAGGCAGCGTCGAAGACGTATACGTCGTCTCCCGCACCACCCTCGAGGATGTCGCTGCCGCCGCCGCCATCGAGGGTGTCGGCGCCGCTGGAGCCGGTCAAGGTGTCCTGACCGGATCCGCCGACAACGGCCTCTATGCTGATCAGGGTGTCGGTGCCGATCTCCGGCCCGACTGCGGTGCCGGCGCCCAAGTCGACCGTGACCCCGGCGGTGGTGCTGGCGTAGCTCACCTCGTCGATTCCGAGGCCGCCGGTATAGGTGTCGTTGCCGGCGCCCGACCCGCCGATGATCAGGTCGTCGCCGGCCGCGCCGTCGACCGTGTTGTCCCCGTCGCCGGCAATCAGAGTGTCTGCACCGGCGCCGCCGTTGAGGAAGTCGTTGCCGCCCAGGCCCTGCACCGTATCGTCGCCGGCACCGGCGAAGATGACGTCATCTCCGGCGGTACCGTCGAGCGAATTGCCGCTGTCGTCGCCTTCGAGGGTGACGATTGAGGAGAAGTCACCGCCGAAAACGACGTGGGCCTGGCCCGAGGTCGACCCAGAAGGGGTCGGCCCAGGCCCGCCGGCGGGCGCCACGAACGACGATCCGGGAGCGCCGACAACGATGTCGTCGAACCCGTCGCCATCGACATCTCCGGCGCCGTCGACAGACACTCCCGCATTGTCATAGGACGCGGCCCCTTGAACGCGGAAGCCGTCCGAGGGGGCCAGCCCCAAGAGCCCCAATAGGGGCGTTGCGCTCCAATCGGCCTTGCCGAACACGACGTATGCGGCGCCCGTGCCGTATCCGCCGTAACCGCTGTCGATCGGCGATCCGATGACCACGTCATCGAATCCGTCGCCGTTGACGTCGCCTGCTCCCCGTGCGTTTGCGATCTGATAGGCAGCGTCGTAGTCGCCCTGCACGCGGAAGCCGTCCGTGCCGTCGAGACCGGCCAACCCGATGGACGCCGTCGTGCTCCAGTCTGCCTTGCCGAACACGACATAGGCCGCGCCGCCGTAGCTGTACCCGTCGTCGTCGTAACGCGCGGTGACGACGACGTCGCCGAAGCCATCACCATTGACGTCGCCGGCAGCATCGACCGAGATCCCCGAATATCCGTAGGTGACACTGCCGTCGATGCTGAAACCGTTCGTGCCGTCGACCGCGGAGAGGTCAAACGTCGCATCCCCAGACCAGTCGGCCTTGCCGAACACGACATAGCTGAAGCCCTCGTCGCCATAACCTCCGGCATCGGCATACGGAGCGCCGACGACGACGTCGGCGAAACCGTCGCCGTTGACGTCGCCGGCGCCGCTCACCGACCAGCCGGCGTATCCGAACGGATCGGTTCCGTCGATGCGGAACCCGTCCGTGCCGTCGAACGCGGCGAGATCGAGGTCCGAGGTCGAACTCCAGTCGGCCTTGCCGAAAACGACGTAGCTGTAACCCTCATACGTCTCCGGAGTCGGCGAGCCATACCGAGTCCCGATGATCAGGTCGCCGAACCCGTCGCCGTTGACATCGCCGGCCGAACTCACGTCGTAGCCGGGAAAACCGTCTTCGTTGGTGCGCAGTGCGAACCCGTCCGTGCCATCCACCGTCTGCATGTCGACGACGGCATCGCCGGACCAGTCGGCCTTGCCGAAGATGACGTAACCACCGCCGTCGCCGTAAAAGAAACCGTCGTAGAGGCCGGGCGTACCGACGAAGACATCGTCGAATCCGTCGCCGTTGACGTCGCCGGCCGAGCTGACATCGAAGCCGGCGCGTTCGTCGCCGACGGCTCCCTCGAGGCGGAAGCCATTGGTGCCATCGAGGGTTGCGGGATCAAAGTTGGCAACGCCTGTCCAGTCGGCGCTGCCGAACACGACGTAGGCCTCGCCGACGTAGTTCAGATCGCCGCTGGCGTAGGCAGCGCCGACGATGACGTCCGCGAAACCGTCGCCGTTCACGTCTCCGGCGGCGGCGACAGAAAACCCGGCCTGATCACCGTTGTCGATACCGTCGATGGTGAAGCCGTTGGTGCCGTCGAGGGCAGAAAAGGAAGCAGGTGGGACTGTCATCGCCGCACCCCCCGCATACGCGGCGAGAACACCGTCAACGGCGACGATCTGCTGTCACAATCGATCTGCGACGTCATGCTGGTAGACGCTCCTCCCCGATCCCAGTCCCTTTCGGCGAACCAAAGCAAGAATTACACCACATATTGATGTTGGTTGTTCCTCAATAGGTTGCCGGCATCATCCGGGAATGCCGAGGTTCCTAAGTGTGTGATATTCCGACGCATTGGCCGCGTGGAATCACATGCAAGTGAGCACCAATCGAATATTTTTCTTTTGGTTTCAATGGATTAAGAGAACGCCGGCAGGACCAAACCCAAACCTCGGTGCGTAAAGCTCACCGACGATCCCCGGCCGGCCAACGGACACCACAAGTGCACCTCTCATGCGGGCACCGGCGTTGTTGTCGAATCGCCGTCCGGAACAATCCCTAGTCCAGCGGCAGCGACAGCAGGCCGTCGGCGAGCTTGGGCTCGAACCAAGTGGATTTCGGCGGCATCACTTCGCCCGCGTCGGCGACCGCCATCAGGTCGTCCAACGACGTCGGATAGAGGGCGAACGCCACGGCCCAGTCGCCGGAATCGACCCGGCGCTCAAGCTCGGCGAGGCCGCGTCGGCCGCCGACGAACTCGATGCGGTCGTCGGTGCGGGGATCGCCGATGCCGAGGGCCGGACCGAGAAGCCGCTCGGTCAACAGCGTGATGTCCAGCCGCTTGAGCGGCGGTCCACCCGCCACGGCGGGTTCGCGGAGCGTCAGATGGTACCAGGTGCCGGCGAGATACATGCCGAACTCGCCGGAGCCGTGCGGCTTGGCGAGGTCCTCGCGCGGACCGACGACGAAATGCCGGTCCACCTCGTCGAGAAAGCCGGGGACGGTATGGCTGCCGAGATCGCGGACGACGCGGTTGTAGTCGAGGATCATCACCTCATCGGACGGGAAGCTGATCGCCAGGAAGTGCTGCCAGGGCGCGTCCGCGGCGGCGGCCGGGTTCGCCTTCCGCCGCGCCTCGGTGACCCGGAGCGCCGCAGCCGAGCGGTGGTGACCGTCGGCGATGTAGAGGGCGTCCATGGCATCGAAGGCGTGCTCCAGGCGTTCAATATCGACAGCCTGGTCGACCACCCACACCTGGTGGCGGACGTCGTCGATGGTGGCGTCGGCCACCGCCGGCTCCTCTGTGGCGCGGAAGATCACCGCCTCGACGATGGCGTTGGGCCGGTGAATGCTGAACACGGGGCCGGTGTGGGCGCCGACGGCCTCGATCTGGCGGGCGCGATCGATCTCCTTCTCCGGCCGGGTCAGTTCGTGGCGGCGCACCCGACAGGCTTCGTAGGCGGCCATCGGCGCGGCACCGGCGACGCCCGTCTGGACATGGCCGCCCATGGTCATGCGGTAGACGTAGAACCGGGGTTCCGGGTCGCGAATGAGCACACCGTCGGCGATCATCCGGCCGATGGCGTCGCCGGCCTGGTCGTACACGGCGTCCGCATGCGGGTCGGTGCCCGGCGGGAAGTCGATCTCCGGGCGGGATACATGGAAGAAGCTCCACGGCCGGTGCGCGGCCCGATGCAAGGCCTCGTCGAACGTCGGCACGTCGTAGGGCGCCTCTGCGATCTCGGACGCCTTGTGCGGCGCCGGGCGGAGCGCCGTGAACGGTCTCAGCAGCGGTTCAGCCAAAGGCCTGTTTCCTTGTTTTGCGCCAACGACTTCGTCGGGCTACTCGGCGGCCACCTCGGGCAGCGAGTCGATGGATTGCCGAAGCGACGCGTCGTCGTACTCAAAGTCCACAAGCTTGCCGGCAAAGTAGTCGGTGTAGGCCTGCATGTCGAAGTGGCCATGGCCCGACAGGTTGAACAGGATCGTCTTCGGCGTACCGGCCTCCTTGCAGGCGATCGCCTCGTCGATGGCGGCGCGCACGGCATGGTTCGATTCCGGTGCCGGCACGATGCCCTCGGCGCGGGCGAACTCGACGCCTGCGGCGAAGCAGTCCCGCTGCGGGAAGGCACGCGCTTCGATGTGGCCGAGGTCGGCGAGGTGGCTGACCAGTGGCGCCATGCCGTGATACCGCAGTCCGCCCGCATGAATGCCGGCGGGCATGAACGTGGAACCCAGGGTCTTCATCTTGACCAGCGGCGTCAGATGGGCCGTGTCGCCGAAGTCGTACGCGTAGGCGCCGCGGGTCAGGGTCGAACACGCCGTGGGTTCGGTGGCGATGACCCGCACGTCACCCTCGCCGCGCAGTTTGCGGTCGAGGAACGGGAAGACCAGCCCGGCGAAGTTGCTGCCGCCGCCCGTGCAGCCGATGAGGACGTCCGGCGCATCGCCGGCCATCTCCATCTGTTCGATGGCTTCGAGGCCGATGACGGTCTGGTGGGTCATCACGTGGTTGAGCACGCTGCCCAGCGAGTACTTGGTGTCGTCGCGCTGGGCGGCCATCTCGACCGCCTCGGAAATGGCGATCCCGAGGCTTCCGGTCGACTCGGGGTTGTCGGCTAGGATGGCGCGGCCCGATTCGGTCTCGGAGCTGGGGCTCGCCACGCAGCGCGCGCCATAAGCCTCCATCGCCGCGCGACGGTATGGCTTCTGGTCGTAGCTGACCCGCACCATGTAGACGTCGACCTCGAGGCCGAACAGCGCCCCGGCGAAGGCCAGGGACGACCCCCACTGGCCCGCTCCGGTTTCCGTGGTCAGGCGTTTGGTGCCCTCGTCGGCGTTGTAGAACGCCTGCGCGACCGATGTGTTGGGCTTGTGGCTGCCGGTAGGGCTGACGCCTTCGTACTTGTAGTAGATGCGGGCCGGGGTATCGAGGGCCCGCTCGAGCCGCCGCGCGCGATAGAGCGGCGATGGGCGCCACATGCGATAGACGTCGCGCACCGGCGCCGGAATCTCGATCTCGCGTTCGGTGCTGACCTCCTGGGCGATCAGCGCCATGGGGAACAGCGGCACCAGGTCCTCGGGGCCGATCCCCTTACCCGTTGCCGGGTGCAGCACGGGCGCCGGCGGCGCCGGCAAGTCCGCAGCAATGTTGTACCAGGACCGCGGGATGCGGTCCTCGTCCAGCAAGTATTTGATCTGATCGGTCATCGGTTTCCCCCACCCGCTCGTGCCCGCTCTCATGGACGGGGGCACGCCAACCTTTGTAGACCGCGGACGCGGGAATTTCTACACCGCAGCGTTGTTGATGTGGCCGTCGGGCCGGGCGGGGTTAGCCTTTGTCGATCCGGAGCGCGACGAACCGCAAGCCCCCCTGCCCCTCGAGCAGGAACAGCACGGACCGGCGTCCGGCTTCGCGGGCTTCGCCGATCTTGGCAGCGACCTCGCCGGGCGTGGACACTTCGTCCTGGCTGACTTCGACCACCACATCGCCGGGACGCACACCCTTTTCCGCCGCCGCACCGCTGGCGTCGACCGCCGTGACGACAACGCCCTGGGTGTCCCCGTCGAGGTTGAAGCGTTCGCGCAGCTTGTCGTCGATACCCGCAAGCGTCAGGCCCAAGACCTCCACGGCGTTGGACGGGTCGCGGCGGCCTTCGCCGCGGGCAGCGAATTGCTTTTCGCCGTCCTCGAGGGCACCGATTTCGACCTCGACTTCGGTCGCGCGGCCATCGCGCCAGACCCTGACGTCGACGGTCTTGCCGACCTCGGTATCGGCGACGATCCTCGGTAGGCGGCGCATCTCATCGACCCTCTTGCCGTCGAACTCCAGGATCACGTCGCCGTTCTTGATCCCGGCCTTCTCGGCCGGCCCGTCCTCGATCACGCTGGCCACCAGCGCGCCCTCTGGATCCTCAAGGCCCAACGTCTCGGCGATCTCGTCGGTCACCGCCTGGATATGCACGCCAAGCCACCCCCTGCGCATCTTGCCATGCTCGATGAGCTGGTTGACAACGGCTTTCGCAGAGTTGCTCGGAATGGCGAAGCCGATGCCGATGCTGCCGCCCGACGGCGAGAAGATGGCCGTGTTGACACCGATGACACTGCCATCGAGGTTGAACATCGGACCGCCGGAGTTGCCACGGTTGATGGATGCGTCGGTCTGAAGGAAATCATCGTAGGGGCCGGCGTTGATGTCCCGGCCGCGGGCCGAGATGATGCCTGTGGTCACCGTGCCGCCGAGACCGAAGGGATTGCCGATGGCGATGACCCAGTCGCCGACGCGGCTGTCATCCGAATCGCCCCACTCGACCGACGTGAGACCGGCTGGGGGGTCGACCTTCAGCACGGCGAGATCGGTCTTGGGATCGCGGCCGACGACCTCGGCTTCCAGGCGCGTGTCGTCATGCAGGACCACGGTGATCTCGTCGGCATCCTGGATCACGTGGTTGTTCGTCACCACGTAGCCGGCCTTGTCGATGAAAAACCCCGAGCCGAGCGAGGTTGCGCGGCGCTGTTGCTGCTGTGGCCGGTTGCGTTCGAAGAACTCCTTGAAAAACTCCTCGAACGGGCTTCCCGGCGGCACCTGCGGCATCTCGACCCCCGGTCGTCCTTCGATCACCTGCGTGGTCGAGATGTTGACCACCGCCGGCAACAGATCTTCGGCCAGATCGGCGAAGCTCGTTGGCGGCGTCCGCGCGTCGGATGGGATGGCACCGAAAACGAGAAGTACGGCCAAGAAGAACGCGGTAATGCGGTGGCCAGCGGATATACGAGCGGACACGGCTGGGGTCTCCATCAATTCGACGAATGCCTCACGATTTGTCGCGGTAGCGTTCGGAACATCCTTGTGCGATCTAGTCTGGACTGCGGAGGGCGTCAACCGCACGTGCGTCCGATATCGGCATCAATTGTGTCGCCGAGATGGCAACGGGGCCTGATCACGCGGGTTTGAACGCGTTCACCCCCGGATCAGCCAGACGACGCCGACTCCGGCCGCCGCGGCCGCCAGTCCGGCCGTGCGCAGATGGCTCGGCGGTTCTGCCAAGCCTTTCAGCATCATCTTTTTCATCGCTCCGGGGAACAGCGCGTAGGCAGCACCTTCGATGGCAATGGCCAAGCCGAGCGCCGCGACCAAGTCCGCCATCCCCGGGCCCATACGCGTGCTCAGGCCGGACCCGTCGAAGCGCCACTCATTGACCGGGCGGCGTCGACCGACCATCCCGATCGGAGAACAACTCCAGGATATCGGTCTCGGGAGTCAGCACCATCGTCGTGCCCTCTCCCTGCAGCGCCGACAGGGCTTCAAGCCGGCGATAGAGGTCGAAGAACTCCTGGTCGCGGCCAAACGCGTCAATCAGCAGCCGCGTCCTTTCGGCTTCACCATCGCCGCGCAGGATCTGCGCCTGCCGGTTGGCTTCCGCGAGAATGACCGTGCGCTCCCGGTCGGCTCCCGCCTGAATCCGCGCTTTCTGCTCCTCGCCCTGGGCGCGCAGCTCCGCGGCCTGGGCGACACGGTCCGACCGCATGCGGTTGTAAACCGCCTGGCTGGTGGCTTCGGGTAGGTCGGTGCGGCCGATGCGCACATCGACGACCTCGACGCCGAACTCCGGCGCCTGCGACTTGAGCTGCTCGGTGATGAAACCCATGATGCCCGCACGCCGCTCGGACAGCATGTCGGCCAGGGACACTTTCGCGACCTCACTGCGCACCGCGGCGTTCAGCCGCCGCCCGAAGACGTCGCGGAAGTTGACCGTGGTCCGCGCGCGCTTGCGGAACTCGAGGGGATCGAGGATGCGATAGCGGGCGAAGGAATCGACGTTGATGCGTTTCTGGTCGTTCAGGATGACTTCCGTCACCGGAGGATCGAGATCGAGGATCCGCTTGTCGAAGTATTCCACGTTCTGGATGAACGGCAGCTTGAACTTCAGGCCCGGGTCGCGCTCGACCCGCACGGGGTTGCCGAACTGCAGGATCAGCGCTTGCTGCGCCTGATGGACGGTGAACAGCATATTGAAAGCGATCACGCCGAGAACGACGACGACGACGCCAATGATGGCCAGCTTGGTCCTGCTCATTGACCCGTCCCCCGATTCCTATTCATCAGTTCGTTGAGCGGCAGATAGGGCACCACGCCGCCACCGGCACTGTTGTCGATGATGATCTTTTCCGTATCGCCGAGGACCTGCTGCATTCGTTCGAGATACAGGCGGCGTTTGGTGACGTCCTTGCCGGTGAGGTAGGCCTCGTAGACCGCGAGGAACCTCTTGGCTTCACCTTCCGCCTCGCGGGCGACCTTCTCCTTGTAGGCGGTCGCTTCCTGGACAACTCGGGCGGCCTCACCCTTTGCCCGCGGAACGATGTCGTTGCGATAGGCAACCGCTTCGTTGATCGACCGCTCCTGATCCTGGCGGGCCCGCTGCACGTCGTTGAACGCGTCGATCACCTCGGCCGGCGGATCGACGGTCTGCTGCTTCACTTCGGCAATGAGAACGCCGGACTCGTAGCTGTCCAGAATGCTCTGCAGGAGATCCTTGGTCTGTTCCTCGACAAGCTGGCGGCTCTTGGTCAAGGCTTCTTCCAGCGGTGTCTGACCCATGATCTCGCGGATCGCGCTCTCCGCCGCCAACTTCACCGTGTTCTCCGGGTCGCGGATCTTGAACAGGTAGTTGGCGGAATCCTTGATCCGCCACTGCACGGCGAAATCGACATCGATGATGTTCTGGTCACCGGTCAGCATCAGGCTTTCTCTCGGAATGTCCCGCCCGCCGCGGCCGATATCGTCTCCGCCCTGGAAGCCGATGGTGATCTGGTTGATGCGCTCGACATCGGGCTTGAACACTTCGCCGATGGGTGCGGGAAACCAGTAGTTCAGGCCAGGAGTGGTTACTTTTGCGAAACGGCCGAACAGCAGTTCGACCCCTTGCTCACCAGGCTGCACCCGGTAGAAACCGGTCGCCAGCCAGATCGCAACGACGATCAGGACGCCCAGTGCTACGCTACGGCCGGTGCCCATGCCGCCGGGCATCATTCGTTTCAGCTTGTCCTGGCTGCGGCGGAGCATCTCTTCGACGTTGGGAGGCGGAGGTGCCGACGGGCCGCCGCCCCAGGGGCCACCGCCCCCACCGCCGCCCCAAGGGCCGCCACCTTTCGGATTCCAAGCCATATTGTTCCTCGATTTCCGTTATCGCGTTGCCTGCCGCCGGCAGCGAGAGAGCACACGTTGCGTTTGTCGTCCGACCATGCGCTTCATATATGAAACTGGCACGCCTTATAGGCTAGCTTTGCAGGACGTGCAACGCGCCTCGCGACGGCGGCTAGGGGGAGTTCACAAGTCCAAAAATGGGGAGTTTTCGAGTATGACGCAAGTCACCGAGGAACATGTTCTTGACGCGCTCAAGGGAATCGTCGACCGGGAGCGGGGCCAGAACGTGGTCAGTCTGGGCATGGTCCAGGGGCTGCAGGTTAAGGACGGTCATGTGGCGCTCGCCCTGGAGGTCGACCCTCGACGCGGCCCCGACCTCGAACCGTTGCGCAAGGAAGCGGAGAGCGCCGTTCACAACCTGCCCGGTGTGCTGACCGCCAGTGTGGTGCTCACAGCGGAACGGAAAGCGGCCCCGGCGCCGGGTGGACAGCCGGCGGCGCAACACGCCCATGGTGCTCAACAGCCCGGCGGAAACCTGCTTCCCGACGTCAAGGCGATCGTCGCCGTGGCGTCAGGCAAAGGCGGGGTCGGCAAGTCGACGACGGCGGTCAACCTGGCGCTGGCATTGGCGCGGCTGGGCCGCTCGGTCGGTCTCCTCGACGCCGATATTTACGGGCCGTCGATGCCCCGCATGTTGGGCATCGCCGGCGGACCCAAGTCCAGCGATGGGGTGAAACTCGATCCGATGCAGCGCTACGGCATCAAAAGCATGTCGGTGGGCTTCCTGGTCGAGGAAGAAACACCGGTGGTGTGGCGCGGGCCGATGGTGCAGTCCGCGCTGGAACAGATGATGCGTGACGTCGCCTGGGGCGCCTTGGACGTGCTCGTCGTCGACATGCCGCCCGGCACCGGGGATACCCAGCTGACGATGGCGCAACGGGTGCCGCTGGCCGGCGCGGTGATCGTGTCGACTCCTCAGGACATTGCCCTGGTCGACGCCCGCAAGGGTCTCAACATGTTCCGCAAGGTCGACGTGCCGGTGCTCGGACTGATCGAGAACATGAGCTACTTCTCATGCCCCAAATGTGGCGAGCGGACGGAGATCTTCGGTCACGGGGGCGCACGGCGCGAAGCGGAACGCCTCGGAATGGACTTCCTCGGCGAGGTGCCGCTGGACATCGTCATTCGGGAGACCTCGGATGGCGGCAATCCGATCGTCGCCTCGGATCCCGAAAGCGAGCACGCCAAGGCCTACCTGCAGATCGCCGCGCGGGTTTGGGACAAGGTCGGCGAAAGCCTGGACGCGCAGGCGGCGACCGCACCGAGGATCGTCATCCAGTAGCGGGCCGAGAATCGGCCGCCCAAGACCGCGGCGAAACCGTCCGACGGCCGACACGATCGGCCAAGGTCTGGTCGGATCGGTGCGCCAGGCACCATCGGCGGATCGCGTTAAGCTTTTGCGCCTTCCTCGAAGTGGTGTTCAAGGATCCGCGACAGCCCGTGGCTGGGATTCTTATCGATGAATCTTTGGGCCAGTTGCTCGATCGCGTTCCGATCCTCTCCGCTCATGTCCGTCCGCCAGCGCCGATCAACCCGGATGTTGCTGGTGCTCTCCCGCATGACGTTCCCGAGAATGTGGTGCTCGGCCGTTTTGAAATCCGGCGGGACCGGATGCGGCGTCAGGCCGACAAATCGATGGATTTCAGCAAGGGTCTCGTTGGTCGACCCGCAGACGTCCTCGTAGTACACGGTTTTGGTCCGATCGAACTCCGAGAACACGCGCACGATATCGGCCTGCTCTCCGAGCCAGGTTTGCATGGCCATCTGAGCCGGCGATCCGCGGCGGTTCATCACCGAAAGGACGACCCCGCGAAAATCGCGAACGGCGTGCATGGCGCTCGTTTCCAGCTCGGACGATCGACTGAGATGGCGCAATCGGTGGGGCGCATGAGAGTTGTCGACATACACCGTCGCACCGCTGTAGCCGAGGGCTTGCGATATGAACACTTCGTTCGCCCTGAGTTGACGGCGAAAGGCGCCGCCCGAACCGGGAATGGACCAAAGCACCGCATCCCGCGCCAATTCCAGAGCGGTCCAGCGAATTCTTGGGAGGCTGCCGGTCAGGTACCGTGACAGCCGCCCCCCGCCGAAAAGCCGAAACGGGTACCGAACCGGTCGTATTCGAAGGGCAAGCCGTTCTCGCGGAACACCACCGCCATCCGCGAGAAAAACGGGCATTCCGGCAACGGCGCTCCACAAGAACACCGGAAATCTTCCTCCGGCGTGAAGGGATAGCCGACGGTGTGGCCGACCGTCGTCATCTGAGGGTGGGTGTTGAGGATGAAGGAAAGGAGGGTCGAGCCGGAAAAGGACGAACACGCAATATACAGGACTTTCGCCAATATTCGGCTCCTCCGGCTGGCGCCGCTTCTCGTCAGCAAACAAGCGATGGTGGCGCCGTTTTACAGGCTCCCCGACACTCCGCGCAATTCCTTTGCCCTGGAACGGCTTGGGCGGCGGCTCTGCGCCTTTCTGTCCGTGTCTTGCGTCAGAGAAGCCCGCGACCTACTAAGGTATTCGGAGGATCACGCTGGTTTGACGCGACCTCGGTGCCCTCGGTTAGTGCGGTAAAGTGGCCCTACTGTTCGACCCGATGACGCTTTTCACCCTGGGCATTCTGATCGGGGCCCTGGGATGGCGGCGTTCGCGCAGGTTCGCCGGCAGCATCTGGATCGTCAGCTGCTGTGCCCTGATTCTGCTGTCGACACCCTATGTCGCGGCACACCTGATCCTTTCCCTGCAGGACGACCAGCCGATCAGCGCATCGGAAGACCTGCCGGAGGGGCCGCAGGCCATCGTCGTCCTCGGCGCCGGCATGAACCCCTTTGCCCCCGAGTACGGCGGCGCGACCGTCGGCAGATTGACGATGACGCGGCTGCGGTACGGCGCGGTGCTGTCCCGCAGGACCGGCCTGCCCGTGCTGGTCTCGGGCGGACACATCTACGACATCGACGAGTCGCTCGCCGAGGTGATGGCTCGGGCTCTCGAAACCGACTTCGGCGTGCCCGTCCGCTGGACCGAATCGCATTCGCTGAACACCTTCGAGAATGCCCAGGAATCGGCGTCGATGCTGCGCGCGGACGGAATCACTTGGGTCTATTTGGTCACCCACGCCGCCCACATGTCGCGTGCAGCCGAAGCATTTCGAAAGGCCGGCTTGAAGGTGACGCCGGCGGGAACCGAGTTCACCCTCATCGGTGATCGCGTCGAGCTGATCGACTTTCTGCCCAGCGCCGGGGCCCTTGCCGCCAGCCGATACGTCATCCACGAGTTCATCGGCCGCGCCTGGTACCAGGTCGCCTACTACTAGAGCGGCCGGTCAACCGCCGTCTACGACACGGCGCTTCAAGTCGGCGACAACCCGGGCCGCGGTCTGGCCGTCCCACAGGGACGGTTTGCGGCCCGTCGGCCAGTCGCCGGCGAGCACCTGCGAGACGTTCGCCTCCAGATCCTCAGGCGGAACCAGTCGGTTGGTGCCGTCGGACACCGTGATCGGCCGTTCGGTGGTGTTCCGCAAGGTCAGGCAGGGAATCCCCAGATAGGTCGTTTCCTCTTGCAGGCCGCCGGAATCGGTCACGATCAGCTGGGCATCGCGCACCAGGCCCATGAACCGGATGTAGCTCATCGGTTCACTGAGGTGGATGCCAGGGGCATTTTCGAACCGCTCGGAGAGGCCGAAGGTTTCGAGGCTCTTTTTGGTGCGCGGATGCACCGCAAAGACGAGGGGCACGCGTTCGGCCACAGAACAGAGGGTTTCGACCAGCATCGTCAGCGTCTCTTCGTGGTCGACGTTGCTCGGCCGGTGCAGGGTGACGACACCAAAACGTCCGGGTTCGAGTCCGAACGCCTTGTGCGTTTCCTCGGCCTCGATCTTCGGCCGCACGAGTTCATAGGAATCGATCATCACATTGCCGACGCGCGAGATCCGCTCCGGCAAAACGCCTTCGCGCAGCAGGTTCTCATCGCCATCGGCCGACGGGGTCCAAAGGAGATCGGCGATGGCATCGGTCACCAGGCGGTTGATCTCTTCGGGCATGGTCCGATCATTGCTCCGCAGACCAGCCTCCAGATGGGCGACCGGGATCCAGAGCTTCTTCGCGGCGATCGTGCAGGCCATGGTCGAGTTCACGTCCCCGACGACGACGACCCACGCCGGCGGTTCGTCGACAAGGATCTTCTCGTAGGCGATCATCACCCGTCCGGTCTGCTCGGCATGACTGCCGTTGCCGATACCCAAATGATGATCGGGTGCCGGCAACCCGAGGTCGTCGAGAAACGCGTCCGACATGCTCGTGTCGTAGTGCTGCCCGGTGTGGACAATGACTGGATCGCACCAGTCCTCGCGCCGCAGCGCATGATAGACCGGAGCAACTTTCATGAAGTTCGGTCGCGCCGCGGCAACCAGATGGATTTTCGGCGGGTTCATCTGTCGGATACTCGTTTCGGACGACCGCCCCGAAACGGAGCGATCAGGCTGACCGCTGGTGCTGTTGAAACCCATCGTATAGCCGCCGCGACCGCAGGCCGCAAAGGGCTTTGCGGTGGCTCCGTTGCGGCCGCCACCCAGTTGTCGATGATGTCCAAAATCAGCTGCCCGCGGCGGCGACTCGTGGGGGTTCGGCGGTCGAGGCGTGAACCTGACGCAGGAACGATTCGAACATCACCAGTGCCCAGAGAACCGCACTGTGATCGCGTGCACCGGATTGATGCTGGTCGACGAGGGTCGAGATGTACCCCATGTCCAGCATGCCCGTATCGGCAAGGGCCGGCTCGCTGGCCACGGCCCGAATGCGGTCGCGCAAGGGACCTCGGAACCAGTCCACCGGCGGAACGGCAAATCCCATCTTTGGACGATAGAGAATGCCGTCGGGAACGTGGGGCTCCAACGCCTTCTTGAAGATGTACTTGCCCTCTCCATTGCGGAGCTTGAGGCTTGGCGGGAGGCTCATCGCCCAACCCAGGAACTCGTGATCGAGGATCGGCACGCGAACTTCCAGGGAGGTGGCCATGCTCGCCCGGTCGACCTTGGTCAGGATGTCGCCCGGCAGATAGGTCTTGAGGTCCGCGTACTGGACTCGCGAAAGGTGGCTGTCGGTCGGAGCCCGGTCCATGTGGCACCGCAGGACGTCGAGGGCGTGATAGCCCTGGAGATCGCGCCGCATGGCATCACTGAACAGCCGGCGGCGCAGTCCGTCATTGAGCACCGAGACGCTGTGGAAAAAACCTTCAGCGGTATCGCGTGCCAGGGCCTCGAGGGTCGACTTGGCCCGCAACGGCTTCGGCGCCCAGTCGATCTTCGGGTAGGCCGCTCCGAGCATCCCGAACAGCGGGCGCCGCAATCCGCTCGGCAGCATGGAGCGCACCGTTTCCTCGTAGTGATGCCAGCGGTAGCGGCGATAGCCTGCGAAGACCTCGTCGCCGCCGTCCCCGGAGAGGGCGACAGTCACCTTTTCGCGCGCCAACGCGCAGACGCGATAGGTCGGCATCGCCGAACTGTCCGCGTATGGCTCGTCGTAGAAGTGGGCAAGACGATCGATCAGGTCGAAGGAATCCGGATCGACGGCGCGGACCCGGTGACGGGTTCCGTACCGTTCGGCGATTTGCGCCGCATACGCCGATTCGTCGAACTCACGGGTATTGAACGAGATGGAGCAGGTGTCCACAGGCTCCGAGGATTGCCCGGCCATCAGGGCGACGACGCCGCTGGAATCGACACCGCCGGACAGGAAGGCTCCCAGCGGGACGTCGGCAATCAGGCGAATGCCAACGGCCTCGCTCAAACGCTCGATGAGTTCGCCGCAGATCGCCGATTCGTCCTCGGGAACTTGGGCGTCGAACGATACGTCCCAGAACGCCCGCGGGTCGCGGCGTCCGGCCGTACGGCTGTAGGCCAAGGTGTGTCCCGGCTCCAGCTTGCGAATACTGGTGTAGATCGACTTTGGATCCGGAACGTAGCCGTAGGCGAAATAGTCCTCGACCGCGGTCACATCCATCGTCCGCGGCACGCCAGGATGCTCCAGTAGCGCCTTCATTTCCGAACCGAAGATCACCGTGCCGTCGGCGAGTTCGGCGTAGTGCAAGGGCTTGATTCCCAGGCGGCCCCTGGCCAGGAACAGGATTTCCGTGTTGGTGTCCCAGAGCGCGAACGCGAACTGGCCGCGAAACCGCTCGACGCAGGCCTCTCCCCACTGCTCCCAGGCGTGGACAATGACCTCGGTGTCGCAGCGGGTGCGGAACTGATGCCCGTGGGCAATGAGTTCCTCGGACAGTTGCTGGAAGTTGAAGATCTCGCCGTTGTAGACAACGACGACCGACGAGTCCTCGTTGAACAAGGGTTGGTGTCCACCGGACAGATCGACGATGGATAGCCGCCGGTGCCCCAGCCCGATGCCGCCGTCGATGAAGATCCCTGAGTCGTCGGGCCCCCGATGAACGAGCGAGTCGTTCATCCGGACCAACAGTGCACGATCCACTGTTCGCTCGCGATCAGGAAAGAATATTCCGGCTATTCCGCACATACCGTTGTCCGCAAAATCTGGGGATGTCTTTGCTTGGGCTTGGGGGCGACGCTACTCCGGAGACGCCGCTTGCAGCAAGGGCGCCAGCGGCGCCAGGCTCGCCAGCAGATCCTGGGCAGCCGCAGTCGCCTCACGCAGGTTTTCGTCGTACGGTACCGACAGCAGGACTGCCGCGGACGCCCGCGTGCCACCGAGGAGACGTGCTTTCGCTGCGAACAGCTCATGTGGGTTTCTTTTTTGCAAGGGCACAATTCTCCTCCCGGCTGCAGACATGAACAGGTGCTGCAGTCAATTCACGGACTGGTTTTGGGATTTCAGGATCAGGCAGGGATCTCCCCCATGGAAGGGAGGAACCGTCTTTCCGGGGTCGGGTCTTTTTCTGAAATTCCGTCTTTCGACGATATCAACTCATGTCCGGTGGGTTCTTCATTGAACCCGA
>Ga0209568_1000131_pt1 | contig 26126 bp, 29 predicted proteins | sample WorMetOlspDAHAB2_FD_187406 | JGI IMG/M metagenome (GOLD analysis project Ga0209568, IMG submission 187406) | Marine gutless worms symbiont microbial communities from Max Planck institute for Marine Microbiology, Germany - Olavius sp. DAHAB.2... ...
GGTTTGCGTGGACTTGTTTTGATCCCCTCTCCCCGGCCCTCTCCCGGAGGAAGAGGGAGTATAGCCTATTAGAGCGCCAAACCCACTGCCAGTGGCAATGGTTCCATTTAAACCTTAACCATTACCCTGAATTGTATGGACACCGTGTCAATCAACTTACGAAACGATTGGCGAAGAAATTTGGCATTACGTACCGAGCAAGTGTGATCGATTATGACCACTGTCCTCAGATTACATTATTTGAAGACACGGATCACCCTAAAATTTGGGGGAAACGGATAATTAATGCCCTGACTACGACGATTGCGAAAGACGAAATCGGATTCTCTAGTGTGGCGTATAACTTTTCATTTCATTCGAAAATGTTACCTAATTTGGCGTCGCAAATTATTATGGAGGCTGAAATGAATCACCTGGATGGGAATGATGAACTCCCGTATTATGGATGTGCTTCATCACTATATTTGTTGGAAAAGGCGGTGGAATACTGCAAAGAATATGAGCGTCCTGCCATTGTGTTCACCTTCGATCAGTGTACAATAGGCTCCCTTCAAGTAGAGAAAGAGGATGAGGATTTTAACAAAATGCTCATCACAAATTTACTCTTTACCGATGGCGGCGTTGGTATGGTTATTATTCCCGAAACACTGCGACATCGTTATAAGAGACCGTTGATGAAAATCACAGATATTGAAACCACATATCAAGCTGGTAATCTCCTCACAATGCAGGATGGAAAGTTTCTCATGAGTCCTGACCTCAAACATGTGATACCCCAACTTGTTTCAGACAGTCTTGTCAAGCCGTTTTTGAAGAAAAAGCATTTAAGAACACAAGATATACAGGAATGGTGTATTCACCAAGGAGGACGTGAAATTCTTGAACAATTTTGTAAACACGAAGTGCTGAACTTAACTCAAGAACAAATTGACCGTTCATTGCAAAAATTTTATGAATACGGAAATACGAGCGTTGCGAGTTGCTTATTGGTTCTGGAAAGTTTTTTCAATGATCTACCTCGCACGAAATTCCCTCCTGATTATGGTATCATATTGGCCTTCGGTGCAGGCTACTATCTTAGCATCGCATTATATACATGGGTGTATGACACCTAAAAAATTCGGCGAATTCGTCCCGCAATCGCTTCAGGAGAAAATGATGAAGAGACGATTGGTTCCGATCTTGATCCTGCTGGTTCTCAGCGCGCCGCTCATGGCCGAGACAGCCGCGGAGAAAGGATTGCGGATCGCCAAAGCGGCGGATCGGCATGACAGCGGCTGGCAGGACCAGACCGCCGACCTGGTCATGATTCTGCGCAACCGCAAGGGTGACCGGAGTAGACGCACGATCCGCACCAAGACGCTGGAGGTGCAAGGCGACGGCGATAAGGCCCTCTCCCTGTTCGACGAGCCGGCCGATGTCAAGGGAACCGCGATGCTGACCTTCTCCCACGGCCTGAAGCCGGACGATCAGTGGCTCTATCTACCGGCCCTCAAGCGCGTCAAACGTATTGCGTCACGCAATAAATCCGGTCCCTTCATGGGCAGCGAGTTCGCATACGAAGACCTGGGCTCGCAGGAGGTCGAGAAGTACCGTTATAAATACCTGCGGAAGGAGGCCTGCGGCAGTGGTTGGCGCTGCCATGTGATAGAGCGCATCCCGGCCTACAAATATTCCGGGTACTCGAGACAGGTCGCATGGTTCGATACCAAGGAATACCGCCCCGTGAAGCTGGCGTTTTATGACCGCAAAGGCGCCCATCTCAAGACGCTGAAATGGAAAGGCTATAAGTCCTACGGCAATTACTGGCGCGCCGATGAGATGTTCATGCGGAACCATCAGACCGGAAAGTCGACGACCCTGAAATGGTCCGATTACCGCCTCGGTACCGGACTCGACGGCGGCGATTTCAATAAGAATGCGCTGGCGCGGCTGCGTTGATTAATCCGGTAGTAGGTGAGTTGAAAGTGGGAGCCGATTCGATCCCCTTTCCCCAACCCCTCTCCCGGCGGGAGAGGGGCTTTTCGTGCCCACTTGAAAAACTACCACTACCGATTAATCCTAATACCCTGAATCACCTTATTTTTCCGTTTATGAAATCTTCAGTAGGGAACGGCCTCTGTGCCGTTCCGAAAAATCGGCACCCAATCCCGGAACGCCAGGTCGGGCGTTCCCTACCGATAGTATAAGTGATACGGGGTACTCGGGGGCGTTGTTCAACAAGAACGCGCTCACGTGTCTGCGCCGATCCTAAAAAGCGGCACACCCCGATGAAGCTCGTGAAAAAGTTGTTTCCGGCCCTATTGACGGGGTTCGCGTCCACGGCATACCCCGTGGACTGGTCCGGGAATCTGGCCATCGAGGCGCACGTCTTCCCCTCCGCCGCCCAATGGCCCGAACAAAGGAACGGGGGTCTCTCACTCAGCTTTCAGCCCGAGCTCCGCCACCGGTGGAACGACGGCAAGCAGGGGCTCACCTTCATCCCCTTCTTGCGTGTCGACAGCATGGACGAGGAGCGCACCCACGCCGATATCCGGGAGCTCAAGTATCTGCACGTGGCCGACGGCTGGGAGCTGCACGCCGGCATCGACAAGGTATTTTGGGGGGTGACCGAATCCCAGCATCTGATCGACATCGTCAATCAGACGGATTTGATCGAAGACATCGATGGCGAAGACAAGCTGGGCCAACCGATGGTGCGCGTCACCAAAATACTGGGAAACGGCGCGATCGACTTCTTTCTGCTACCCTGGTTTCGGGAGCGCACCTTCCCCGGCGTCGAGGGGCGCTTGCGCACGCCGCTGGTGGTCGACACCGACCGGGCGCGCTACGAGTCCGATGCGGAGGAGAGACACCTGGATTACGCCCTGCGCTGGAACCGGAGCATCGGCGCCGTCGACGCGGCGCTCTCCTGGTTCCAGGGAACGGCGCGCGCCCCGGATCTGGTGCCCGATACCAGGGGCGGCGAGCCCATCCTGATACCCTACTATCCCTTGCTGCGACAGGTGGGCCTGGAATTTCAATACACCGGCGAGGCGTGGCTGTGGAAGCTCGAAGCGGTGCACCGTAACACCGAGGGGAAAGACTATCGCGCAGCGGTCGGCGGCTTCGAATACACCTTCGTCGGCGTCAGTGACACGCCGCTCGACCTGGGTCTGTTGGCTGAATACAACTATGATTCGCGCCGACGGGATGTGCGCTCGCCGTATCAGAACGACCTCTTTACTGGCACCCGACTGACCTTCAACGATGCCCAGAGCACCGAGGTGCTGGTCGGCGGTATCCTGGATCTCGATTACCACAGCAGATCATTCCGACTCGAAGCAAGCCGCCGCATCGGACAGAGCTACAAGCTCTCCGTCGAGGGACAGGTCTTTTCGGATATGGACTCCCGCGATCCGCTGGCGACCTTTGCGGCGGATGATTTCATCCGGATTGATCTGACGTACTATTTCTGAGGAAAGCTACGGATTGCTCCGGCAGGGAGAGCCGGAATCCAGGTGCCAGGGGAGGTTAGCCGCGGGAAATTCCGCAGTATCAAATGACAAAAATTCGATTGAATTGATCAATAATAGGTAATGGTTAAGGTTTAAATGGAACCATTGCCACTGGCAGTGGGTTTGGCGCTCTAATAGGCTATACTCCCTCTTCCTCCGGGAGAGGGCCGGGAAGAGGGGATCAAAACAAGTCCACGCAAACCATTTAAAAACTTACCACTACCTAATAAGTTAATTTCTTCATAATTCTAAGTATATCATGCATCACATTCATCATAACAATGATGTTGAAGCACTAGTGGGTAGTTATGAATGATGAATACCGTAGCGCAGGTGTCCCGCCTGCCGGAGCGAACCGTAGGGGTACCCCTTGCGGGTACCCGAACCGCATCAAATAGACGGGGCAGGCAGGCACGGTGTAACATCATAATGCATGTATTTTGATGCAACCGGCCGGACGTGACGCCATGCCCTCGCTGCAAATTCGTGATATGCCCGATGATCTGTACCAGGCCCTCAGCTTCCGAGCCCGACAGGAACACCGCAGCCTGACCCAACAGGCAGTGACCGAGCTGCGACGTGTCCCGGCATTGACCGCCGGTGAGCGTCGCAAGGTCGTGGTCGCCCGCATTCGCTCCACCTTGCAGCAACCTGACGGGGCTCTGAGCCCTCTACCCGAGGCGCTGGTACGCGAAGACCGGGAGCGCTAGCGAATGCGTTTAGTACTGGACGCCTCCGCCGCGGTGCGACTGGTAATGCGCGCCGAGGCCGCGGACAAGTTGATCGAGCCTGTCGCGGTGGCGACGGCAGTGATCGCACCCAACCTCTATGCGAGTGAGGTAGCCAACGCCTTGTGGAAGTATGTGAAGGCCGGCAGCCTGGAGGTGGAGACAGCGCTCGAGCGGTATGAAGAGGCAACCGATTTGATCGATGACTTCATTCCCGATCGGGAGCTCGCAACAGAGGCCCTCACAGAAGCGGTACGGTATGGGCACCCCGTCTATGATCTGCTCTACGCCGTCCTGGCCAGACGTACCGGATGTACTCTTCTATCGATGGACCAGCGGCTGAAGACACTACTCGATCGGATGGGGATCGGCACTATCCAACGAGACTTCGCCTTAAGCCCACGAGCCATCCAAAGATGAGGTTCGCGGTTATTATTCGGTGGCTCTGAAACACATGGCAAGCATTTACGATCTGAAGCCGCGGTTTCAAGCGCTCCTGCGCCCGATAGCACGGGTGCTCGCAAAGCGCGGCATCACCGCAAACCAGGTAACGGTCGCGGCGGCAATCCTCTCCGCCGTGGTCGGGGCTTGCATCCTTTGGCGGCCCGAGTCCCGCTGGCCGCTCCTGCTGCTGCCCGGCTTCCTGTTCGCGCGCATGGCCCTCAACGCGATCGACGGGATGTTGGCCCGGGAGCACGCGATGGAAAGCCCGCTGGGAGCCATTTTGAACGAGGTCGGGGATGTCGTGTCCGACGCGGCTCTCTACCTGCCGCTCGCATGCGTGTCCGCGTTCGTCCCCTGACTCGTGATCCTGTTCGTGGTCTTCGCCTTGATCGGCGAGCTGACCGGCGTGGTCGCGATCCGGATCGGCGCGTCCCGACGCTATGACGGCCCCATGGGCAAGAGCGACCGGGCGTTCGTCGTCGGCTTGCTCGGGCTTCTGCTGGGTGTCGGTGTCCCGCCAGGGGCCTGGGTCACCTGGATTTTCGGCGCCACCACCGTGCTGGCCGCGTTGACGATCCTGCGCCGTGCGCGGGCCGCTCTCGCTGAAGGGCACCTTGAAAAATAGGGGACCTATATACGGGGCTGTTGACATTCATCGTTCACGGTCCGATTGCGGTCCTTTTCCGCGCTGACGGTGTTGCGGCTCGTCAAAATAGGCCGGCTATTCCTCCTCGCCGCGCCTTGTCAGCACGAAAAATGCCTCGCAATCACCCTCATTCAGATAAATGTCAACAGCCCCACATAGCTAGCCAAAACCATGGCAAGAGACTTGGGTGAGGTCGGATTGAAGGGAGGGTTACCAAACTTCCGGATTTCATCCGGGCTGTAAAGGAAAACATCGCCCTCCGTGGCTAGTTACATCTATAGGTCCCAAAAATAGCTATTTTCACCAATCAAGCGACTCTAAGTCATTGATTGTCGAGGTGTGCTGTAAACGAAAACCGTATTTTTCAAAGTGCCCTGAAATTCGATGAAGCTCTTCTCCGCAATACCGGCTCCTCTCCTCTGGGCGATAGCCGGCATTTTCGTGCTGCTCCTGCTCGCCTCGGCGACCACCATCACCCTGGTCCGACTCCGCCCCGAGAGAGATTTCACGGAGCTCCGCCAGCGCGTGCGGTCGTGGTGGGTAATGGCATCGGTATTCGCCGTCGCCATCGGACTCGACCGGCGCCTCTCCTTCTTCTTCCTGGGATTCGTCAGTTTCCTGGCGCTCAAAGAGTTCCTGTCGCTGATCCCGACCCGGCGCGCCGACCGTCGGGTGTTGTTCTGGGCGTACCTCGCCATTCCTGCTCAGTTCTTCTGGGCGAGTCAGGCGTGGTACGGGATGTTCATCATCTTCATCCCCGTCTATCTGTTCCTGCTGCTACCGCTGCGGATGATACTCGTCGGCGCAACCGAAGGTTTCCTGAAGGCCGTCGGCACCCTTCACTGGGGCGTGATGACCACGGTGTTCTGCCTGAGCCACCTGGCCTACCTGCTCATCCTCGACAACGCCCGCACACCCGCGGGCGGCGCGGGCCTCCTGCTCTTCGTCGTATTTCTCACCCAGCTCAACGACGTGGCGCAATACCTATCGGGCAAGCTCCTGGGACGCCACAAGGTCATCCCCAAGGTCAGCCCGAACAAAACCGTCGAAGGTCTGCTCGGCGGCGTCGTGACCACTCTCGGCCTGTCGGTTCTCATCGCGCCGTTTCTGATGCCGCTCGATTGGCACGAGTCCCTGGCGGCCGGATTGATTATCGTTTCGTGGGCGACGTGGTGATGTCCGCCGTCAAGCGGGACCTGGGCGTCAAGGACAGCGGCTCGATCCTGCCGGGCCATGGTGGGATTCTTGACCGGGTGGACAGTCTCACCTTCACCGCGCCGCTCTTCTTTCACTACATCTACTATTTGCACTACTGACACCGTGAACCGTTTCCTGCAGATCTTGTTCTTCGCCCTGATCGTGAAGCCCATCGCGCTGGTTGTGCTCGGGCTCAATGTCCGGCGGCGAAACCGGCTGCCGGGCGCGGGCCCCGCGGTCCTGGTTGCGAATCACAACAGCCACCTCGACATCCTCGTGCTCATGTCGCTCTACCCGCTCGGACGGCTTCGCCGATTGCGACCCGTGGCCGCGGCCGACTACTTCCTGCGCAACCGCCTGTCGGTCTGGCTCGCGACGAAGATCATCGGCATCCTGCCGCTGGATCGAGCCGCGGAAGGCGAGCGGAACCGCCTGACCCCGATCACCGAGGCGCTCGAGCAAGGTCAGATCGTTATTCTGTTCCCGGAAGGATCGCGCGGTGAGCCCGAACAGCGCGAAGCCTTCCGGGCCGGCATCGCCCACATCGCCAAGGCCCGATCCGACGCCCCGATCGTCCCGATCTTCATACATGGTCTCGGCAAGGCCCTGCCCCGCGGCGAGGCCCTCCTCGTCCCCTTCTTCTGCGACATCTTCGTGGGGAAACCGTTTTTCTGGACCGGAAACCGGAAGACCTTCATGGCCGAGCTCGAAGCGCAGATGAACACGCTCGCGAGCGAGGGGGACTTCCCGGAGTGGGAGTGATCACGCCTCGTGGGCTTAAGGCAAAATCTAGGTGGTGTTGACATAAACATCATACCAACCGCTGATCGGACAAGATTCACAGGATGTTGTAATTGATTATTCAAAAAAATAATCCTGTTAATCCTGGAAATCCTGTTAATCCTGTACTATTAGGGGTGTTCTCAATTAAGCCAAAACATCGCAAAGCACAAGTCATGTAGGTCGGGTTAGGCGCGCCTCGGAGGTTGACGTGTGTCAGCGAGGCCGAACGCGCCGTAACCCGACATCCGGGGCTAACCTGCGACATCGTGTGTCGGGTTACGCCCCTCACCTAGCGCCATCGATCAAGCGATCGATAGCGCTAGGTGAGGGGCTAACCCGACCTACAAGACTCGATTGTGAACGCCCCCTGGAAGACAAGCCCGGAGGTGAGGGCTTACTCCTTATCATAGGAAGGGTTGTGAGAGGATGCCTGAAACCCGTACCGGACATTCCAAAGGATACCAAGCCATGAGTACCAAGGCCGCGGACGCCGGCGCCCGGCAACAGGCCCGACTCGGGACCGATCTGATCAACGAGGTGGGCAAGGTCCTGGTGGGCCAGGACACCATGGTGCAGCGCCTCCTGACGGGACTCCTGGCCGGAGGACACGTGCTGCTGGAAGGGCTGCCGGGGTTGGCGAAGACCCTGACGGTGCACAGCCTGGCCAAGGCCATCGATACCGGCTTCTCGCGCATCCAGTTCACGCCGGACATGTTGCCGGCGGACGTCATCGGCACCGAGATCTTCAATCCCAAGGAAGGCACCTACAGCGTCAAGCAGGGTCCGATCTTCTCCAACCTGGTCCTGGCCGACGAGATCAACCGGGCCCCGGCCAAGGTCCAGGCGGCCATGCTGGAGGCGATGCAGGAGCGTCAGGCCACCATCGGTGGTCACAGCTTCCGCATAGAGGAGCCCTTCCTGGTGCTGGCGACCCAGAACCCCATCGAGCAGGAGGGCACCTATCCCCTGCCCGAGGCCCAGGTCGACCGCTTCATGATGAAGGTCAAGGTCGGCTATCCGTCGCAGGAAGAGGAGCGGCGGATCCTGGACCGCATGGCGAGTGGCCAGCCGATCCCGGAGGTCACGGTGGTTGCCCACCCGCGGGACATCGCCGAGGCGCGGGCGGCGGTGGCCGATGTTTTTGTCGACGAGAAGGTGCGCGATTACATCGTCGCCATCGTGCACGCCACCCGCCCCGAGACCGCCGGCCGGTCCGACTCCGGGAGTAGCGTGCCCGGTATCGAGGGAATGATCGAGCACGGCGCCAGCCCGCGCGCCTCCATCTGGCTCATGCTGGGCGTCAAGGCCCACGCCTTCCTGCAGGGCCGCAGCTATGTGACGCCGCACGATGTCAAGACCCTGGCCCCCGACGTCCTGCGCCATCGGGTGGGGTTGAGCTACGAGGCCGAGGCGGAAGGCATGGTATCGGAGGACATCATCCGACGCATCCTCGACACCGTGCTCGTTCCCTGAAACTCAGAAGCTGTCCGGTTAAAGGCAATCCTGAATGATTTGGCGTTGTTTGGGGGACCGAATGTGTTGCGTTGCGACGCTCAAAGGCTCGCTGATCGTCTGCCAGGTCAGTACCAGCGTCTTAACGCAACCTACGACCACATGACCCCCGTGCTACTGGTCCGCGCAGACCTCGCGTTAAGTGTAGGTTGGGTTAGCCCCTCACCTAGCACCATCGATCGCTTGATCGATGACGCTAGGTGAGGGGCGTAACCCAACACGTCCAATCTCCCAGACAGCGCCAAACAATCCAGGACCGCACTGAACAGCATCCGAAGTTCGTGTTCATTCGTGGTTGAGATAGACCGATGCTTGCCAGAGAGATCATCCGCCGGGTGCGCGAGATTCAGGTCCGCACCGGTCGTCAGGTCGCCGACGTGCTGGCCGGGGAGTATGTCTCCGTATTCAAGGGAGGCGGCATCGAGTTCGACGAGGTACGCCCGTATCTTCCCGGCGACGACGTGCGATCCATCGACTGGAACATCACCGCCCGCTCCGGTCACCCCTATGTCAAGCGTTATGTCGAGGAGCGCCAGCTTACCCTGATGCTGATGGCGGATGTCTCCGCCAGCCAGGATTTCGGCTCGCAGACCCGTTCCAAGCGCGAAGCGGCGGCCGAGTTCTGCGCCCTGATCGCCTTCTCGGCCATTCGTAACGACGACAAGGTGGGATTGCTCCTGTTCCACGGCGGGATCGAGCACTATATCCCCCCGCGCAAGGGCCAGAAACACGCCCTGCGCGTGGTCCGACAGGTATTGGCCCACGGTGAGGAGGCACCCGAGTTCCGCCGGGAGACGACCCCTGATGGGGGGCGGCGCGGGTCGGAGCGCCGGCATTCTGCCGGCAAATCCATGGAAAAGCTGCGCGCACGGCTGCACGACTTCCGGGAATTTCTGCGCCGAGCGTCCGCCCTGGATTTTCGGAGCCGGCGCCTGCGTCCCGCGCGACGGTCGACCGACATCGGCCAGGCGATGGAGTTTCTTCGCTCGGTGATGAAGCGCCGGGCCGTCTGCTTCCTAGTGAGCGATTTCCTAGACGAGGATTTCGAGCGCACCCTTACTGCCGCCAACCGTAAGCACGACGTCATCGCGGTCCTGATTACCGATCCCCACGAGCTCGCGGTGCCCAGCGTGGGTCTGGTCGCCCTGCAGGATGCGGAGACGGAGCGGACCCGGCTCTATGACACGGGCGCGGCGGATTTTCGACGCGAGCTGGAACGGGCGGCGCGGGAGCGGGTCGAGACCCTGGAGCGACAGTTGCGCGCCCGTGGGATCGACTTCATCCACATCGACGCCGCGGGCTCGGTGGTCGACCCGCTGGTCCGTTTTTTTCGTATGCGTGAGCGTAGGATGCGCCGATAACAGGGCAACCAACTATTTAATAAGTCTACTTTAAAAATATTTCCAGGGGATTCAAATGGATAAATATTCAAAATATGGTAGTGGTTAGTGTTTAAATGGAAATACCGCCACTCGCAGTGGGTTTGGCGCACCGCAGGCTGCACTCCCTCTCCCTCCGGGAGAGGGCTGGGGAGAGGGGATCAAACAAGTCTACGCTAGCCATTTAAAAATTTACCACTACCCAAAATATTATTTGAACAGCATCTTGACTTTGAAATGTCCCTTATATACCTATTATGTGCAGAATCGTTTTGCTGAAATTGATACGATATCTGATGTTGAATTAAAGAGATTTTGTAGTCATGAAGATACGGTCAATTGGTTTGCAAGTTGTGTATTCCATGATGTTTTTAACATACAAAATCTAAGATTGTTTTTGACTCATCAAGCTCTTAGCTGTTACCAGATGGATAGAATGGATGACCATCAGGTTATTGATGAGGTTGCTCGTTTGGGTAGTGGTAAATTTTTAAATGGCTAGCGTAGACTTGTTTGATCCCCTCTCCCCAGCCCTCTCCCGGAGGGAGAGGGAGTGCAGCCTGCGGTGCGCCAAACCCACTGCGAGTGGCGGTATTTCCATTTAAACACTAACCACTACCCATGGCCGGTAGCGCCGATATGTCCGGGGACTGTCTTAGAGACTTCCTAGAAACTCATACCTTGTAAATCAGTTAGTTATGGGTAGAAGTCGGCTCGTTTTGGACAAGGGTTTGCTATCTTTGACAATCATGCTTTTATAACCAATAGGTTAGTTATTAGACAGTCTCTTAATCTTTGGAGGGAGAGGACGCCAGGTCGAGTTGACCAATATGCGGATATTCTGATATACATTCACAGGTTTTCCGCGGGGGATGACCGGCGGGGGGCGGCCGGGGGCGACCGGGCGTTGCCGCGATAGTTCACGAGCAAGAAGCGGGCGATACACACCATGAAGACCTGGCTGATTCCGATTTCGGTTGCAACGGCGCTCATTTCCAGCGGTACCCAGGCGGCGGGCGCGGCCGCGGAAGGTGACGCCGCGGCGGGCAAGGCCAAGGTGGCGACTTGTCTCGCCTGTCACGGCCCGAATGGAAACGCCTTGGTTCCGAGCTGGCCCAAGCTCGCCGGTCAGCATGCCCAATACATCTATAAACAGCTGATGGATTTCAAGCGCGGGGCACGGGAGAACGCCCAGATGAGTCCCCAGGTGATCCCCCTCGGTGAGCAGGATTTTCGGGACATCGCCGCCTACTATTCCGCCCAGCAACAGACGCCTGGGACCAAGGACCCCGCGACCGCGGAGCTGGGCGAGCGCATCTATCGGAGCGGTAACCCGGCCACCGGGGTTGCTTCCTGCACCGGCTGTCACGGCCCGGCCGGTGCCGGTCTGGGAGCGGCCAAGTTCCCACGCATCGCCGGCCAGCACGCCCAGTATCTCGACTCGACCCTCAAGGGCTTCCACGCCGGGGCCCGTGCCAATGACCCGAACAGGATGATGCGGGACGTGGCCGGCCGTATGAGCGACGAGGAAATCGCCGCCGTGTCCCGGTTCATACAGGGCCTCACCGACTAGTATACCGTTTCTCCATATTTTGCATATATCCCGTAGGGTGGGCTGTGCCCACCAATACTGTGCCTAGATGGTAGGCACAACCTACCCTACGGCTCTGAGAATGGAAAATAAGGTGAAATATAGCACTAAGGGGTGTTCTCAATTGAGCCAAATCATCGCAAAGCTCAAGTCTAGTAGGTCGGGTTAGGTGCGCCTCGGAGGTTGATGTGTGTCAGCGAGGCCGAACGCGCCGTAACCCGACATCCGCGGGGCTGACCTGCGGCATCGTGAGTCGGGTTACGGCGCGCCCGAATCCTGTGGCCCAACCGAACATACCGAAACAGGGGGTTGGGAATTGCCTGTTTTTGCGCTACGCTGATGGTATGTTGGTCCCATGCGGGCCCTACCCAGGTCGGTCCCCGACCGTCAGGTCAGCATGCAGCAGCTGCATCTGCTCAGCTACAACATCCAGGCGGGTATCTCTACCCGGCAGTACAGGGAATATGTGACCAAAAGCTGGAAGCATGTACTGCCGCACCGCGAACATCTACCCAACCTGAACCGCATCGCGTCCATACTCCGGGAGTACGATTTCGTCGGTTTGCAGGAGGTGGATGCCGGCAGTCTGCGTAGCGGTTTCGTCGATCGGTAGTGGTGAATTTCAAACTGGTCGAGCACCTAGAGCGTGGGCAAGCCCGCGCCTACGGCGTATCCGGGTTGTGTCGGATGTAGGCGCCGGCTTGGGGCGAGCCGGCGCTCACGCGATCAGTTGAAAATTTACCACTACCCGTCGATCAAACCGAGTATCTGGCCGATCAGGCTCGATTCCCCTATTGGTATAAGCAGGTCAATCGAAACCTGGGCCGGGTCGCGCAACACAGTAACGGTGTCCTGAGTCGGGTGCGTCCGTTCGAAATAACCGAATACAAGCTGCCGGGATTTCCGGGACGAGGGGTGATGGTCGTGGAGTTAGAAACCACCGACGCCTCCGTCCTGGCCGTCTGTATCCTTCACCTGGCCCTCGGACGGAGGGCCCGCCGCCGCCAGCTCGACTACATTCGGGAGTTGGCCGCCCACTACCCCTATGTGATCATGATGGGGGACTTCAATTGCGATTGCGACTCCCATGCGCTCAAGGATCTGGTGGCGAATACGGACCTCCACGGGCTCGACTGCGAGATCAAGACCTTTCCCAGCTGGTATCCGCGGCGCAATCTGGATCACATCCTCGCTTCCGAGAGCCTGCGCATCATCGGGGTAGGGGTGCGGGTTCTCGACCATTCGCTTTCCGACCATTTACCCGTGAGCATGAAGGTCGCGCTCCCCGAGGGGGTCCGGCTTGCAACCTGAGCTTCATCAGGCGTCCTGAATGTAGAAATGCCGCCATTCGCATCCGCTGGAGGCTGCGAGCAGCCCCATCAACGCCGGCGTGGGTGTGGCCTCTCCGGGAAAGACTTCCTCGACCTGGATGAACAGGCGTCCGAATCCCGCCTGTCCTTTCCAATTATAGCCCCAAGGCGGACTCGCCTTGCCGCAGGCCGGGCAGGTGATCCGCACCGGTTGGACGTCATCCCGGTCGGGCAGGGCTTCCTGCCAGATCTGCAAGCGACCGCGACAGCTACGGCACCGCGGTGGGCGGGTATTACGACCGCTCAGAAATACCGGTTGTCGGAAAGGGCCGGTGAGCCGGATGTGGCAGAAAGGGGCCTCACCCATGGGTGACAGCTCGATCCGGACCGAGCAACCCGCGAAGACCACCAGCTGCAGGAAATGCTCGCCGACGGCAAATGCGTTGTCGCGGTCTTCCAGCGGAGCTCCCAGAAGACCGGCCTCGGATAGCGTGGCCGCCAGGGGCGCCTGTTCCGGGAGCAGAAACGGGTCTTGCGGACTCAGCAGGAGACGGCCGGTGTGTGCGGACATGCTGCGTGGAGGGAGATAATGGAGCGACTCGAATTCTAACAAAACCGCCGGCTACGGTCGGCACAGTCCTGTCACTACCCCGGACGAAAAGGACACAACTCTCACCAACATTAAGACAGCTATCTATTGATGGATAGAGTCAACTGAAATTTATGCGCGCACCCTTTAAACTATACATCAATAGTTTAATGTTGAACTACTAGGTGGTGTTGACATTCATAACCGCGGATTGATTCACCCTCTCCCCAACCCCCCTCCCTCCAGGGAGAGGGGCTTTCGATGCATCGGTTCTGACCGTGGACCTATGATATGTTGCGGGCATTTAAACACGAGAAAACAGTCGGTTAGTGTTAAATGTCAACAGCACCTAGTGTCCCAACGTTTATACGAAATAAATAGCTGAAGTTTTTTGCCAGCCCCCCGATTAAGCAGCTATTTGGTTAGGGTCTAGATAACTTTAGAGTGGATTTTCTCTCATCAATGCTTCGCGTCTTTGCGGTTCGAGCTGTTCCAGGTCGCAAGCCGGTCGAGGATACCGAACAGGGCCTGGTTGATGCATGCATAGTCCGCTTCCGTCGCCGCGAGCATGCGTTTTGCGTCCTGCACATAGCTTCCGGGGACGATCTCGTCCGCGCAATTGGCGACCAGATCCGCCACACTCGCAGGCGTCGATTCCAGATGAAACTGGAGTCCCAGCACCCGGTCCGCGTAGAGAAAGGCCTGGTATTTGCAGCCCTCACTGGATGCCAGATGGACCGCCCCGTCCGGCAAATCGAAGGTGTCCCCGTGCCAGTGGAAGACTCGGAGCCGATGGGGCAGAAAGGCGAACAGGTCCGACGCCCGACCTTGATCGGTCAGCTCGATCGGAAGCCAGCCGATCTCCTTGTGGGCGTTTCGGTACACGCGGGCCCCCAGGACGGCGGCGATCAGCTGGGCGCCCAGGCAGACCCCGATCACCGTCTTGCCCGCGGCGATGGCTGTGTCTATCAGCTCCTTCTCGTCCGCCAGCCAGGGGTAGTCGGCCTCATCCCGGACCCCCATGGGTCCACCCATGACGACCAGCCAGTCGAACGCGCCCAGGTCCGGCAACCTCTCGCGCTTGAACAGGGGAGTGGTGGTAACGGGATGACCCTTACGGGCGGCCCAGTCCCCGATCCCGGCAGGTCCCTCGAACGGGACGTGCCGGAGACAATGGATACGCATGCGGGTAACCTCTTCTGTTCGGGACGACTCAGATGCAACGGCTGGCTGGAATTTTATTTTGGGACCTATATCCGGTAGTGTTGACAATTGGTAGGATGGGCAAAGCAAGCGCCCGGCAAGATAAGCTCAAGGCTTTGGTTATTCCACAAAGAGTCCTGAACCGTGATGTTCTGGGAGGATGCACACAGCGCCGCGTGCCCATCGCTGGTTGATGGGCACGCCGCGCCTGTTTTGTCTCCTTAACAAGCGGCTGCGGTTCGGAAAGCCCTGCGCAATGACCCGCGATCGCGGCCATCCGGATGGACAGGCTTCGCTTTGCCCATCCTACAGGATAAATGTCAACAGTACCACATGACTAACCACGGTGGGTGGTGTTTTCCTTTGCCGCTTGGATGAAATCCGGAAGTTCGGCAATCCTCCCTTCAATCCGATCCCACCCAAGCCGCTCGCCATAGTTTCGGCTAACTATGTATATAGTTAGGTATTCAATAAAAATTTGTGAGGAAATTGGAGGAAAAAATGATTAGCTCAGACCATAGCCCAATTCATTCGAATCCTGCGATATTAGGAGGCACCCTTGTTTTTCGCGGAACGAGGGTTCCCGCTCAGACTCTCTTGGACTACTTGAATGATGGAATCTCATTTAAGGATTTCATTGACAACTTTCCTTCTGTAAAACGAGAGGATGCAGAAGAATTCCTTAAGTTAGTAAGAGATGAAAAGTGAAGATTATTTTGGATGAGAATATACCGAGATACTTAAAACCGGAGGATGATGAAATCAGGCAGGCTCCTCGCATAAGATGTACTCTAAAGGCCACGGGAACGAGCATCCATTCGGGGGGAGAACAGGGTGGCGGAAGACAACCAGGTGCGGCGCCGGCCCGTCTATCGGGGCAAGATCCTCGACCTGGGCCTGGAAACCATCGATTTGCCCAACGGCGAGGCGGCGGAGCTGGAGATTGCCAGACACCCCGGCGGAGCGGCCGCCGTGGCCATGGACGACCAGAGCCGAGTCTGCCTGTTGCGCCAGTATCGGCATGCGGCCGGCGGTTGGCTGTGGGAGCTGCCGGCCGGAAAGCTGGAGCCGGGTGAGCCCCCCTTCGACACCGCCCGGCGCGAGCTCTTCGAGGAGGCCGGAGTGACGGCGGAGCGATGGACCGATCTGGGGACTCTGCACAGCTCGCCGGGGATCTTGACGGAGGTGATTCACCTTTACCTGGCCACAGGCCTGGGGCAGGCCGCCCATGACCATGAGATCCACGAGGTCATTGAAATCCACTGGCTGCCCTTCGGGCAGGTCCTGGATTGGTGCCGCGACGGCACCATCACCGATGCCAAGACCCTGATCGGCCTGTTCCGCGCCCAGACGATGCGTGGAAACTCGTTTCACCTTAATTTTGGGTAGGGAACGCCCGACCTGGCGTTCCGGACAGCTTGCGGTACGGCACGGAGGCCGTTCCCTACACGTGCAAAATGGGATGAAATGGGGTACTAGTGTTGTATAGTGGAAGAACCGATACCGATCCTGAGATAGTGGTTTCAGGCGCCGTCGAGAGGTGCGCCTGATCCGACCTGCGAACTTGATGGTATTGAGATGTCAGATACCGGCCAATCGAAGATGTATCCCATACGACGCGCACTGATCAGCGTATCCGACAAGACCGGGATCCTGGACTTCGCCCGCGGCCTGGTCGCGCAGGGTGTCCAGCTCCTGTCGACCGGCGGGACCACCCGCCTCCTGACCGAAAATGCGATCCCGGTGCTGGAGATAACGGCCTACACGGGGTTCCCGGAGCTGATGGGGGGGCGCGTAAAGACTCTGCACCCACGGATCCATGGGGGTATTCTGGGCCGGCGGGGTGTCGACGACCTGGTGATGCGGGAGAATGAGATCAAACCCATCGATCTGGTGGTGGTCAATCTCTACCCCTTCGAGCAGGCGGTGACCGCCCCGGACTGTGACCTGTCCACGGCTATCGAGCACATCGACATCGGCGGTCCCACCCTGCTCCGCGCCGCGGCCAAGAACCACGCGGCGGTGACCGTGGTGGTGGACGCGGCCGACTATCCGCTGGTTCTGGCGGAGATGGAAGGGCAGGGCGGTGCCGTGAGCGACGCCACCCGATTCGATCTGGCGGTCAGGGCCTTCGAGCACACGGCCCGCTATGACGGCGCTATCGCCGATTACTTAGGAAGGCTGGTGGGCACGGCGGACGGAGCCGACTTCCCGCGTACCCTGAACCTGCAGCTCCAACACCGACAGGCCCTGCGCTACGGCGAGAATCCACACCAGAAGGCGGCCTTCTTCGTCGAGCGGAATTTAAGCGGCGTGAGCGTTGCCACGGCACGCCAGCGCCAGGGCAAGGCACTGTCCTACAACAACATCGCCGATACGGACGCGGCCCTGGAGTGCGTCAAGCAGTTCGACGAGAGCCCGGCGTGCGTCATCGTCAAGCACGCCAACCCCTGTGGCGTCGCTCTGGGAGCCAACCTGACGGAGGCCTACGAGCGGGCCTTTGCGACCGACCCGGAATCCGCGTTCGGGGGCATCATCGCCGTCAACCGTGCGCTGGACGAGACGACGGCCCGGACCATCGTGGAGCGCCAGTTCGTCGAGGTCATCATCGCGCCGGGGGTCGAGCCCGCCGCCACCGCGGCCATCGGCGCGAAAAAGAACGTGCGCCTGCTGGAATGCGGGAGCTGGACTAATGGAAATAACGGAAATGACCGGCGCACCGAATTCAAGCGCGTCAACGGCGGGTTGCTGGTCCAGGAAGCGGATCTGTCTCTGACCCACGAGCTCGAGGTGGTTACCGAGCGTGCGCCCACGGACCGGGAGCTGGAGGACCTGCTCTTTACCTGGCGCGTCGCCAAATACGTCAAGTCGAACGCCATCGTCTACGGGCGAGCAGGCATGACCATCGGCGTGGGGGCAGGGCAGATGAGTCGCGTAAACTCAGCCCGCATCGCTGCGATCAAGGCCGAGCAGGCGGGCCTCGCGGTGGCCGGCTCGGTGCTGGCCTCCGATGCCTTCTTTCCCTTCCGCGACGGCATCGACCAGGCCGCGGCGGTAGGCATAAGCGCCGTCATCCAGCCCGGCGGCTCGATGCGCGACCAGGAGGTCATCGCCGCCGCGGACGAGCACGGCATCGCCATGGTCTTCACCGGGATGCGCCATTTCCGGCACTGACGTCCGCCGGCCAGTAACTTGAATCCGTGGGATAAAATCGCGAAGCGTGCCCATCGATAGTTAGGCTTCAACAATACCCTCGGAGGAGAATCATGAATATTCTGAGAAACGCATATTCTTCATGTCTATTGATCGCTTTTGCGATTGTGTTTTTTCCAATTAGTGCGCAATCGGAAGAGATTCCTGCGCGTGGACCAATTCCATTCGCCGCCTATGACAAAGACGGTAATGGGCTGATTGGTAAAGAAGAGTTTCGTGCTGTACGTGGAGAGCGCAGGGCGACAAGAGCTGCTGAAGGTAGACCCATGCGCGGCGCGGCTAGTGCGCCCGCATTTTCTAAGCTCGATACGAATGGTGACGGACAATTAACCCAAGAGGAACTGACTGCGGGGCAAAAGGCACAAATGGAAAGGCGTCGTAGGATGAGGATGGGTCGAGGCCACGGAACGGGTCGAGGTATGGTAAGGAACATGCCTGCCTTCTCAGAATACGATCTGGATGGAGATGGGAGAATACTTGAAAAGGAATTCAATGAAGCACGGAGTAAGAGAATAAGTGAAAGGGCGCAACAGGATTATCGGATGAAAAACCTTGGTAAGGCACCGTCGTTCACCGATATTGACGCAAACGGAAATGGGGAAATAAGCGTCGAGGAATTTGCTGCGCATCAGTCCTGGTGTTGCCAACAAAGAGCACAACAAAGAGCACAATAAACACGAATGATAACGAGCCGCACCGAAAAACCATGAATATACACAAATCACGATTCGTGTTAATTCGTGGTTTTAGGATTTCTCGACGGCCCCGCATCTTTGATAAAAAACTCACGCTTCGTCGGTCTGAGGCGAGAACCACCTTGCGACAAGCGTTCAGATAAACTGCGTAAGGGCAAACGGGCAGCCATGAGCATCCATCCCACCGCCATCATCGAGAGCGGCGCCCAGCTCCACCCGTCCGTCCAGGTGGGGGCCTACTCCATCATCGAGCGCGGGGCCGTCATCGGGCCGGGCTGCGTCATCGAGAGCTGCGTGCGCATCTATGGCGCCACTCGTATGGGGCGCGACAACCGCGTCTGTCATGGCGCCACCATCGGCGCGGAGCCCCAGGACCTCGGATACGAGCCGGCGCTGAGCAAACCCCTTACCATCGGGGACTGCAATCTCTTCAAGGAAGGCGTAAACATCAGCCGGGGCCTCAAGACGGATCAGGGCACCCGGATCGGAGATCACAACTTCTTAATGGCCTACGCCCACATCGGGCACGACTGCGTTGTGGGCAGCCACAACGTTTTCGTATATGCCGCCGGCCTGTCCGGCCACGTCGAGGTGGAGGACCGGGTGTTCCTGTCCGGCCAAACGGCCGTCCATCAGTTTTGTCGGATCGGCGCCGTCTCCATGATCGGCGGCGTAACCGGCGTGCCCCAGGACGTACCCCCCTTCGTGATCGCCGACGGCCATCGCGCCAGGATCATCGGCCTGAACGTCGTCGGACTCCGCCGCAACGGCTACACCCGGGAGCAACGTAACACCATCAAGGCCGTCTACCACATCATCTTTCGTTCCGGCCTGCATCAAGCCGAGGCCCTCGAGAAGGCCGAACGGGACTATCCTTCCCCGCAGACGCGACAGATCGTGCGCTTCATCGAGTCCAGCCGCAGAGGGGTGATCTCGTTCGAACTTCCTTTATGTAAGCATTAATCAGGTTGCGGTCGTTTTCTATTTCGGCATCAAGGGCAAGCCGTTCCTGGTCCCGTCGATGGCTGCCTTCCGCTTCGGCCATTCCCACAATTCTGTCTGCCAGGCCAGGTAGAACCTTATCGTATCCTCGGAGTATGTCAGGCGGAGGTATCGGTCCGATGAATGTGGCCCGAACCTCGGCAAGTTCTTCTTTTATCTCTTCCGCGGTTTCCTCTATCTGCGTGACGAGGTTCCCCTCTTTCGTCTCGTGACAATCATCGTTTTTTGTGCCCTCTGACATGGAATCAGGCTCCGGGATAAAAAGGTGAGGAGAACTCATTCATCGGCTGATACCTTTTCGGCGGAAACCAAATCGCCGTATACTTTTTGGTAATGGTTAAGGTTTAAATGGAAGCATCGCCGCTCGCAATAAGTTTGGCGCGCTATAGGCTACACTCCCTCTCCCGCCGGGAGAGGGCCGGGGAGAGGGGATCAAAGAAAAGTCTATGCCAGCCATTTAAAAATTCACCACTACCTACTTTTTTACCATCCTCGTGAATGGCGAGCAAGTCAGCTAGTGTCCCCACACGATCGGTATAAACGGAAAATTCCTTGGATGACCCGAATGGGCTTTCAGTACGGTAGAGCCTGACCTTCAATTGCGAATCCATGTTGCTACAACCTTCGCCGCGATCGTGATTTCTGTCCAACTTGGCGGACGAGCGCACCATATGCTCTACAGCATTTCGAATCGTCCTTGCATTCGCCTTTCTGGCTTTAGCATTTGCCAGCGGAGTGAGGCGGTGACGCACGGGAAAGCGCGTCTTGCGAAGTCTCGACAGGTTCTCGAGCTCAGGCGTGTAAAGGCTCAGAACACTGCCGAACCCGGTGGGAAAATGTTTCGAACGTATAGTTCTGATACCCATAACTGTTGTTGCAACGGTTGTAGGAGTTGTCTCGGCTTGGGGACCGCAGGATCAGGACTGATCGGAGGGAGACCGATTGTGCTTGGTCCCCGCACGAGATGTGAGGAGTTGAAATGGAATTCCAATCCACACAACAGGCATCGCCTATATTCTCGATTATAGCTTCGCTCTTGGGTAATGGTTAAGGTTTAAATGGAAGCATCGCTGCTCGCAATAAGTTTGGCGCGCTATAGGCTACACTCCCTCTCCCGCCGGGAGAGGGCCGGGGAGAGGGGGTCAAAGAAAAGTCTATGCCAGCCATTTAAAAATTCACCACTACCCGCTCTTGTAGTTTGTCTCATTAGACAGCCCCTTAGGCGGAGAAAGTGATTTAAGCGGAGAGGCCGATTGGAAACGCCAAGCCTGTTTTCCTCATCCTGTCCCTCTCCCGGCGGGAGCGGGTGATTTTGATTTGGCCGGCTCCTGGGTCTGTTGCAGGAAGTGTCCGGCTGCGCCCAGCACCTCTTCGATGTAATCCGCATCGGGCAGGTGGCGGGCGAACTTCACCTGATCGGCGCGACGCAGGAAGTCACGCAGGAACCCTTGGTGGGTCTGGTTCAGATCCGGCGACCTCGCCGCCACGTCCAGGAACTCCTCGGTGGTGAGCTCCGGGGCCTGGAGACCGAAGCGGTTTTCCAGATAGTGACGCACCAGGTCGGAGAGCTCCACGAAGAAGGCGTCCACCGCCGTCGCGCCTTCGGGCCTGGGACGGGTCATCAGGGCTTTAAGGCGGGCACTCGCGCGTTCATGGGCGTTCGCCTGTCTCGCCTTGGTCCGTGCGCCCAGCCACCAGCGCACCCCGAAGGCGGCGGCGATGACCACCGGGAGCAACAGGAGCCAGAGCCAACTCCTGGCGGTACTCGAAGCGTCGAGCGGCGCCAGTGCGCCCAGGGGCGGCTCGAGGGCCTGATCGGCGGCCTCTTCCGGCAGCACCGACCGGACCTGGAAGTCGAGCCGCTCGGTCAGGACCTCGTAGGCGTCCTCACCCTCCGGGGCCGGGCGCATCCCGGCGCGGCGATCGACGAACTCGATGGCGAGGGTTGGGATGTACCGGGGACCGGACATGGGCGCGCTCAGGACGTAACGCTGGGTGGCCAAGGTGCGCCCGTCTCCGTCGATGCTTTCGCGGGGTACGAAGTCGCGGATGGCGAAACGGTCCAGGGACTGGCCGAACTCGGGCATGAGCAACTCCACGCCGGCCTCCGCCGTCACCTCCAGGCGCAGGGTCAGGGGATCGCCGATCCTGGGCTCTGCCGGCTCCAGAATCACCCGGACGGTCACGGGTCCGCGTTCGGAACGGCGTTCGAGGGTTGCCGGCGACTGCGCGGCGGCCGGCTCGGTCGGTTCTGCCTGCACCCAGGTCGGTCGGACGCCAGCGAGGGTGCAGAGCAACAGGGCGGGAGCTATAGCCGTTGCCCATGAATTGAGCCGTAGGTTGGGCAAAGCCGGGAGCGCCGGCATCCTGCCGGCAAGCCAGTTTACCGGCGAAATGCCGGCACTCCGTGGCGGTGCTCCGACGGTGGCGTGCCCAACATCCACGGCTCGTTGGGCACGGCGCGGCATCCCTGGTGCGTCTTTACCCAACCTACCTGGCTTGTTGTGTCTCCACGCGAGGCGGTGGATTCTCATTCGCCCCTACCGGTTACCATCTTGTGATTGCCCGGACCCGCGTAAGGGTGATCCTGGTGATCGCCCTTTCTTCATGATAAAAAACTCATATCCATACTGATTTGAGTATTTATGAAACATATCGATTTCCAGCTCGGTTTCCTCCAAGGTTTGTATGGCCGAATCATCGAGATCGGGGCGTCCTTTATAGTGATCTATCCTTGCTGTCAGAATCTCATAATAATCCGTCCACCATGTTACACTTGGAACGTGAAAATTGTGAATTAATATCGGCATCCGTGTTTTCGGCCAATACCAGCGTTTGCCTGCCGGAGCCGCAACCGGCATCCAGTATTCTCCTGATCTTAGCGGTTTCAGGGATATATGAGAGGGCTTTCTCGGTAATCCGATCACTTCCCGGCCCTTGCTTAGGCAAATCTTTATATAGCTCTAAAAAGAATTCCATTGGTCTACTTCTTTAGATATTGTCATAATAAAGGGCACCTTGAAAAAAAGATGTTTTCGCCAACCCAGTGACTCTAACCTGTTGATTATTCAATCGCCCTATTTTCGAAAACTGTATTTTCCAAGGCGCCTTATATTAGATACATAATATTAGATACATAAAAATCACTAATAGCAATAAAATGGATCGTAATAATATGGTTTTATATATATTTTTTATAACCATGCCGGCGAACGCGCCTATACAAAATAAAAGCAATTAAAAAATTAATGATCCAATATAATGATACTTGGAGTAATAGCGCCATCCGGCTATTTCAGTGCCAAATCTATATTGGGTAATGGTTAAGGTATAAATGGAAACATCGCCTCTGGCAATGGGTAGGGCGCACTACAGGCCCCCCCCCCCCGGGGAGAGGGCCGGGGAGAGGGGATCGAACAAGTCCACGCCAGCCATTTAAAAATTTACCACTACCGGGCCATGTTGTTTTCCATCGCGCGCCCATATCGTCCTGCAGGCGCGTATACCGATAAGCGAACTGGTCCAGGAGGCGACGGTCCTCCTTGCCCGGATGCGCGAGGGTTCGGACATCCAGCTCGCGTCGGGAGAGATCAGACAAGGCATCGCCCAATGCCTCGTCATGCCCCCGACAGAGGGCCAGGATCTGTCCGAGGGCGAGAATCTCCGCGGTCGCCTTCACAACCTCACCCCGGTTTCCCGCGCCAACCGAACGATGGGACGGCGGTCGCCCGCGGTCTCTATGAGCAGGTCGACCCTGCGCTCCCCCAGCGACCTTTCCAGCTTGCCCAGAAAGCGGACCTTGCGCTTGAGATCCGGCGCCCGCGCAGCTTGCGCGGGCCGCACCAGTAAGTCGATATCACCCCCGCGCCGTCGGCCATCCACCCGCGAGCCGAAGAGCCAGACCTGGGAGCCTTCGCCAAAGACCTCCCCGGCGGCCCGTCGGATCGCGGCGATCTGGTCTCGGGTCAGACGCATCTTTCCAGGCAGTTTATCAAGGGGAGATCCAAAGGTATAAAGGGACATGATGGAGAGAACCTGGGGAAGCCGTCCCAACCTACGGGTCCATGCCGGGGATGGGGCCGAAGGTCTCGGCGGGGAGGCGTTCGATGCGGCCGGTCTTCGGGTCCTTGACCTGCCAGCCGAGCCAGCGCCAGGCGCCGGGGCTGGCGGAGCGGAAGCCGCTGCCGTCGGCTGCCAGAACGGCGTGCTCCCGGTTTCGGAACATCTGGATAATGGTCTGGGGCTCCCCGCTCGCGGCGTCCCACAATCTCAGGCTGCCGTCCCAGCCGCCCGAGACCAGGCGCCTCCCCTCCGGCGACCAGCCGCAGGCCAGTCGGTAGGTCGGGTAAGTCGCAGGGACGCAGCGCACCCGACATTCCGGATGTTGAGTGCGGTGGCGACGCTCGGTACGCAGGTCAGCGCCGGTGAGATCGGCGTCTTGGAAACAGGCGCTACGGGCCGTGCCGCCCCAGAGCTCGGCGCGGGTCAGATCCGCGTCGCTCAGGTTGACCCGACGGAAGCGGGTGCTCATGAGGCGGCTACCCGCGAGGTGGACTTGAGAGAGATTGAGTGGCGGACCGTCGTTCGGGCCTTCGAAACGCCAGTCCTTGAGGTCCGCGCCGGTCAGGTCCATGCCGACCAGGCTGGGGGTGGGGAGTCCATGCCGGTGGGCATGTAGACCGTAGGCCAGGGCCAGCTCGCTGATTCCTTGCCGGTAGTGCCGGCGGATGGTGCGGAAGGCCGGTTGCCAGAGGGCCTGGTCCGTTTTGCGCAGCAACTCGCCCAGAAAATCCAGGGTCTCGGGACTGGGGACGGGGATCTTCCAGGCGACCAAGGACTGCTCCGGGAGGGTGTCGCGAAAGGCGCCGATCTTTATCCTTTGATCCCCTCTCCCCAACCCCTCTCCCGATGGGAGAGGGGCCAAGGCACCGATCTTCACCCTTTGATCCTCCCTTCCCAAGGTCTCTCCCGGCGGGAGAGGGGCTTTTGCGACATCCTCCGCCAGGTCGGGGGTCCGGTCCGTCGTGGAGGCCAAGTCGCCGGCCTGCTCCCCGATTTCCAGCAGGGCCCGGAACAGGGCGCGGGCGAGGAAGAATTCCATGATGGAGGTGTGGGCGAAGCGGAAGCGATCTTCTCCTTCCCGGACCAGGAAGCTGGCGTTGCGTAGATCTTCCTGAAGGATATCCAAGCCGCCTTCCCGATTGAGATAGGCCCCGTATTGGAGCGGCGTCTCGGGGTCCGCGGTCAGTTGTCCTCGCAGCCATTTCTCCAGCGCCCGGTAGTCCAGGGTTTTTTGCCTAAAAAACCAGAGGCGGTGGGCCAACTGTTCCATGAGCAGCAGCTTGTGGTCCCGGCCCAGGCGGTGCTTGGGGGTGTCGCGGTCGGTCCATTGGTCGACCAGGTTCTCGTAGAGGTCGGCGACGCTGATCCGGCCGCCGCCCCGGTGAATGGCCTCCAGCTTCTCGACTTGGTCCTAGATCAGGCGCAGGTTGTAGGGGCGGCTGCTGAGCCCGCGCAGATCGTGGACCTTATCCAGCATTTCCAGCACCAGCTCGGCGCGTTCGGGCTCGGCGGCAAAGGTCTGGCGGAAGTAGGTCTCGACCTGCTCGGGGCCGAAGGGCAGCAGGGTGACCCAGAGATAGTCCTTGGCGCCGACGGCCTCCCGCTGACGCCCGCCCAGGGCGCCGAGCTGGTCCCGCAGAGTCTGAAAAAAGTGGCTGCAACAGGTCATGACGAGACGTCCGACCTGCCCATCCGTGGCCGGCCGATCCGGGTCGGCTGGATCAGACGAGCTGGCCGGGTCGGCTCGACGCCAGACCCAGGGCGGCAGGATCTCCCACAGGCGCTGGATGAAGTGGTGGCACTGGTCCGGGGGCAGGTGGTTCATCACCTCGTCCAGGCCGTCGAAGATCACCAGCCCCCTTGCTCCTGGCCCAGGCGCTTGATGTCTTCGACACCGGGTCGGGCCTGGCCCACGGGGATGTTGTAGGCCGAGTCCAGCAGGTGGGCGATCATGGCATCCAGGGGTGGGACGCCCTGGGTCCTCCAGTCCCAATTCATCGCGTTGACCGCCCGTAGATCCAGATAGACGGGCAAAAGGGGTACTCGGGCTCGATCTTGCGCAGCTTCAGGAGCTGGTAGTGGTAAATATTTAAATGGTCAGCGTAGAGGGATTCATTAACCACGCCCGATCGCTTCTTTTGACTCCCTTTCCCCAACCCCTCTCCCGGCGGGAGAGGGGCTTTTGCGACACCCTCGGAGGGAGAGGAGGTGCAGCCGGTGGCGTGCCCAACATATTGCTATCGGCGATGTTCTCATTTAAACATTAACCACTACC
>Ga0209568_1000132_pt1 | contig 25984 bp, 25 predicted proteins | sample WorMetOlspDAHAB2_FD_187406 | JGI IMG/M metagenome (GOLD analysis project Ga0209568, IMG submission 187406) | Marine gutless worms symbiont microbial communities from Max Planck institute for Marine Microbiology, Germany - Olavius sp. DAHAB.2... ...
CCGCACCAGGGCCGCGGCATGAACGGCAGAACGCCGTTCCAGGCCTTCAGGGACGGATTGCTGAAACCAGGGAAACCGAAGAAGATGGAAACGACAGAGCGGAAGAAAACCGCCTAATCACCCCCCCCGCGCGTGCGCGCGTACGTGCGGAAAAGGGGCGGCAGTGTCAGGTGATTACCCTACCTGTACACTCTGAACCAGCTAGTTCGAACAGTTTACGAGTCAATGTTACGTGCGTCTCATGCCCAACCCACTGGTCAAACTCGATCAGGGAGCCATTAGCGATACCGATCTCTCTTCCTATTTCGGTTAGCCGGGCTATGGTGAACCGGATTTTCTTCTTTTTGTAGTGCACTACAACAACGTTGGGGTCTTTATTGTCAACGAGCGCAAATGTGCCGTGAACCAAAGCGTCTTTATGCCCCTTCAGTCGGTTTATGCGACTTATCAACTTTGAAAATTCTTTTTCTGCCCCCTTTCGTTCTTTTGGGTAGATCGCTTCCCCTAGTTTTTCTATATACGCGATCTTATATTTTGTTTCAGAGCGCACGTGTTCTTTGCGTAGTTCTGGCGGCACACCGGGGTGTCCACGCATGAAACTGACCCTAAATTTGATGGTGTCTGCAAGGGCGGACCACATGGTGTCTGCAAGGGCGGACCACATGGTGTCTGCAAGGGCGGACCACTGCGCCACGATGTGCCCGATCAGCGCCAGTGCCGCAGGTGATATGACGACGTTGAACCCCAATTCAGGTGGCTTCGGGCCAGAGTACCGGGCAAGATTGGCGAGTGCTGCCTCAAGGTGATCATCGGTCATGGCTGACGCCCCCAAAGATCAAGACGAACTCACCGAGGAAGAGATTGCGAAGCGTGAAGAGGCAACCCTTCGGCGGATGCTGAACACGCCCCCGAAGCCGCACAAGCCGAAGCCTAAACCGACGCCAAAGTGATGACCGCACAGATAGCAGCAATAATCGCCGCGATTGCCGCAATCCACGCCGCGTTCTTTGCGCTCCGCGCAGTACGATTGCTCTCACGGCTAGAAGCCTCGATGCGAGAATGCGCTTTGGCGTCAAGCCAAGCCTCAACCATTGGCCGTTTGTGACCAACGGTTCCGTATTCGCCTTTTGCGAGCCTGTTGCGGACTTCGGCTTCGCCCAACGCTTCGAGTGAACCGAGAAAGCCGTCGCCTTCACTCGGCACTAGCGATCCTCCCCTATTCGGCTGAGGATCGATGCTAGCAGCGAGCGAAATTGTCGGCGAGTCAGAACCGGCTTAGATGTACGCCCGCTGATCAGTCCGCCGATAGGTGAGGCGCTTCCCGGCGATGCCCTGGAGCGCCTTGTCGGCGCGCTCATCGTCGGTCACGTCGAGGGCGGCACGTTCGTTGTAGCGGAAGTCGAACTCACCGAGGTAGCGCTTTAGGTGCTGCGGCGAGACGTGGTGATAGACGCCCGCGATCCCGCGTTTGAGGATGCTGAAATAGCCCTCGATCGTGTTGGTGTGGGCATCGCCGCGCACGTACTCGCCGGCCCCGTGGTTGACAAGTTCATGGCGAGCAAACTCGGGACCGATCAAGCGGTACTGGCCTGCGTCGTCGGCCATCAGCGTTGATTTGCGGCTGACCTGGGCCACGACGATGGGGCGCAGGGTCTTGGAACTGACACTCGGGACGACCTGACTGCGAACGTGGCCCTGACGTTCGACCAGGGCAAAGACGATCTGTTTGCCCATGCCGCCGATGTTCTTGGCGTTGCGCTTGGAGACGTGCTTGTTCTTCTCCTTGCCGCCGACATAGGTCTCATCGGCTTCGACGATCTTGCCGGACCCGCCGATGGGGCCGAAGTCGGCGCCGGGACGCATGGCTTCGCGGATGCGATGGGCCATGAACCAGGCGGTCTTGTAGGTGACGCCAAGCATACGGTGCAGTTGGTGCGCGCTGATCCCCTTCTTGGAGGCGGACATCAGATGCACGGCCAAGAGCCACTTGTGCAGCGGGATTTTCGAGCGTTCGAACACCGTTCCGACCGTGACAGTAAATTGAGAGCGGCAGTCGGCGCAGAACCACAGCCCAGGACGGGCGCTCTTGCCAGTGATGCGGTGCGCGTTATCGACCGAGCCGCAGTGCGGGCAGATCGGCCCATCGGGCCAACGAACAGCCTCAAGGTGCTTGCGGGCTGCCTTCTCGGTCTTGAAGCGCGGGGCTGTGATGTCAACCATGGTGCATCTCCTTGTTATTCATAGGATAACATAGGAAATGCATTTGTAAAGTATATAATTACCCCCTCGATGGGGGAGGGATGGGGTGGGGGTGAGGGTGAAGCGGCGCTTCGGAGAGAGATGAAATGCGATTTTTCGCCAAAAACCGCCGTTTTTTCGCCTCGACTCTTGACGGGGGACGATTTTGACGATCAATCTCAACGCCTTCGAGGGCCCAGCCGCACGGGCCCCCTTGATCGGGGTCAATGGCGGCGAGAACCAATCATGTAGAACGGCCATGGGCCCGGCCGGCCGGCGGAACCCGGCGGGTCTGGCCATCCTGGAGGAGGCAAGAGGTGTCGCCAGCAACCGTGTCCATCGCCATCACCGGCGCCGGCGGCGCCGGCGTGCTGACCGCGGGACAGATGCTCCTGGACTCCGCGGCCAAGGCCGGGCTCTACGGGCTGATGACCCGGTCCTCGGGGCCGCAGATCCGCGGCGGCGAGGTCGCCGCCTTCGTCCGCCTCGGCGCCGAACCAGTGGACTGCCTCGACGACCGCTACGACCTGTTCATCGCCCTCGATTGGATGAACGTCGAGCGCTTCGCCGCCGAGCTGCCGCTGGACGGCGCGAGCGTCGTCGTCTGCGATTCCGGTGCCGGCGAGGTGCCCGAGCGTATCGCCAATGCCGGCGGCCGCATCGTGCCGGTACCGCTCTCCGAGACGGTCAAGGGCCTGACCGGCGGGCGGCTCAACATGGTCGGCCTCGGCGTGCTGACGGCGCTCATCGGCCTGCCCGAGTCCGCCGTCGCGGCGGTGGTCGAGAGCGCGCTCGGCAAACGCGGACAGGAGGCCATCGACGCCAGCATGGCCGGCGTCCGTGCCGGCGCCATGCTCGCCGAGCCGGTGGATGGCGTGCCGAAAGTCTCGCTGCCCGATGGCGCCAACGGCGCCCGCTGGAACATCAGCGGCAACGAGGCCGCCGGTCTCGGCAGCGTCCGCGGCGGCGTGCGCTTCGTCGCTGCCTATCCGATCACCCCGGCGACCGAGATCCTCGAATGGCTGGCGCCGAACCTGGAGAAGATCGGCGGCGCCCTGGTGCAGGCCGAGGACGAATTGGCGTCCATCAACATGATCATCGGCGGCTCCTTCGGCGGCCGGCCGTCGCTGACCGCCACCTCGGGCCCCGGACTCGCGCTGATGACCGAGTCCATCGGCCTCGCGGTGTCGTCCGAGACGCCCATCGTCGTCATCGACGTCATGCGCGGCGGCCCGTCGACCGGCATCCCCACAAAGTCCGAGCAGAGCGACCTCAACATCGCCCTCTACGGCCTGCACGGCGATGCGCCGCACGTGGTCACCGCCGCCAACTCCATCGCCGATTGCCAGTTCACGTCGCAATGGTCGGTGCACCTGGCCGAGCGCCTGCAGACGGCGGTGATCGTGCTTTCCGACCAGTCCCGCGCCGTCATCGACTGCCCGGCCGACATCGCCTTCACCGCCAACCGCGAGGTCGCTTCGGCCGGTGCCGAGGATTACGAGCGCTATGCGATCACCGCGTCCGGCATCTCGCCGATGGCCATCCCCGGTACGCCGGGCGGCCAGTACGTCGCCGACGGACTCGAGCATACCCCGGTCGGCCATCGAGCGCCACCGAGGACCACATCGCCCAGCTCGACAAACGCGAGCGCAAGCTCGAGGAGTTCGACTATGGCCAGCACTGGGCCGACATCGAGGGTGATGGCGAGCTGGCCGTCGTCACCTGGGGCTCGTGCACCGGCCCGGCTCGCGAGGCCTGCCAGCGTGCCGAGGCCGGCGGCGTCCGTACCCGGCTGATCTCACTCCGTCTGCTGGCGCCGGCGCAGACCGAGCGCTTCGCCGCCGCCATCGACGGTGCAGAGCGGGTGCTGGTCGTCGAGCAGAGCCACTCCCGCCAGTTCTACCGCTACCTCCGCGCCTACTATGATCTTCCCCGCGAAGTCCGGATCTTCAACCGGCCGGGGCCGCTGCCCGTGCGCCCCGCCGAGATCCTCGACCGCATTCAGTTCTGGAGCTGACCGATGACCGCCGTTGCCGCCGCCGATCTCACCGCCAAGGATTTCAAGTCCGACTATTCGCCGGTGTGGTGCCCCGGATGCGGGCACTACGCGGTGTTGTCGTCGGCGACCAAGGCGCTCGCCGAGCTGGGCACCCTGCCCGAGAACGTCGCGGTGATCTCGGGCATCGGCTGCTCGTCGCGCATGCCGGCCTACACCAGCGTCTACGGCTTCCACGGCGTTCACGGACGGGCACTGGCCATCGCGACGGGGCTGAAGGTGGCGCGGCCGGAACTCACGGTGATCGTCGCCGGCGGCGACGGCGACGGCTATTCCATCGGCGGCAACCACTTCCTGCACGCCTGCCGGCGAAACGTCGATCTCACCTACATCGTCATGGACAACCAGGTCTACGGCATGACCAAGGGCCAGGCATCGCCGACCACGCCCGCCGACTGGGACAAGAGCAAGCTGACGCCCCACGGCACAGGGGTCAGGCCGTTCCACCCGCTGGCCGTGGCGCTGGCCTCGGGCGCCAACTTCGTCGCCCGCTGCTTTGCCGGCGACCCGAACGGCACGGCGAAGGTGATCACCGAGGCGGTTCTGCACCCGGGATTCTCGCTCGTCGAGGTGCTGAGCCCGTGCGTCACCTTCCAGCCGGGACAGCGGGAATGGAAGCGCCAGGTACGCAAATCCGAGAACGAACGCGCGCCCAATGCCGCCCGCGCGGCGCGCTGGCTTCTCGACGACGACGGCCTCAATATGGGAGTGCTTTACGCCGGCGATCGTCCGGTCTATCAACCAGACCTGGAGGGGGGCTCCAGTCTCGCCGAGCTGGAGGCCGAGTTCGCCGTCTGAGGGCGCGTCCGCGCCGTCCGACGACTTTGGGGGGAGGTGAGCCATGGCAGAGACAACCGAACGCGATACCGCGATCGAGACGGTCGAGGAGTTCCTCGCCCACGCCCTGGCCCTGGAGACCGAGGCCGCCGAGGGCTACGAGGAGGTCGGCGACAGCATGGCCGTCCACAACAACCCCGAGGTCGCCGAGCTGTTCCACCGCTTCGCCCGCAACGGCCGCAAGCATGCCGAACAGGTGCGCGCGCTCGCCGAGGGCATGACGCTGCCGAAGATCGCGCCCTGGGACTTCAAATGGGGCGAACACGCCAGCCCCGAGACGCCTTCGAGGGACCGGGTACACTACCTGATGACGTCTTCGCAGGCGCTGGCCCTGGCGCTCCGTGCCGAACGCAGCGCCCACACGTTTTACGCCGGTGTCGCCGAATCGTCGCCGAACAAGGAAGTGCGCAGGATGGCCGCCGAATTCGCCGACGAGGAGGCCGAGCACGTGCACATGCTCACCGAGTGGATCGAGGCGCACCCGGCGCCCGACCGGGACTGGGACGAGGACCTCGACCCACCGTCGATGCCCGAGTAGTTGCCCTAGCCGGGGAGCGGCGGCGAGCCGGCGAATTCACCCATCTGGCGGTGCCGTGTCGGTGTGCAGGCGAACATCGACCGGCAGCACTTGGTGAAGTGGGACTGCGAGGCGAAGCCGGTGGCGATCGACACCTCCAGCACCGACATGGTCGTCTGCATCAGCAGCTGGCGGGCCAGTTTCAGGCGCATGGCGAGGTAGTGGTGCTTGGGCGTGCAGCCCTTGTGCTTCTTGAACAGGCGTTCGAGCTGGCGCAGCGACAGGCCGAGCTGCTCGGCGATCTCCGAGGACTGCAACGGCGTTTCGATGTTGTCGGCCATGATCCGCATGGCCTCGGCCAGTTTGGGTGAGCGGCGCTTCAGCAATCGCGCCTCGGCGTTGCGCTGGTTGTCGCCGGGGGTGCGGATGCGGTCGTGGATGAACTGTTCGCTGACCGCCGTCGCCAGGTCCTCGCCATGGTCGCGGGCGATGATGGCGAGCATCATGTCGAGGCCGGCAGTGCCGCCGGAGCAGGTGAATCGGTCACGGTCGATCTCGTAGACCGCGTCGGTCAGGGCGATGTGGGGAAACTCCTCGGCAAAGCCGTCATGGTTCTCCCAGTGGACCGTGCAGCGGTAGCCGTTGAGCAGGCCGGCCCGGGCCAGCACCACCGAGCCGGTGCTCAACGCACCGACGTCGGCACCCCGCCGTGCCAGCGCCCTCAACCACGCCAGCAGCGGCCGAGAGACGTGGCGCCCGACGTCGAACCCGGCGCAGACCAAGGCAAGATGCGGCCACGCTGTGTCGCCGATCTTCTCGTGCGGCAGCAGGGCGATGCCGTTGCTGGCCTCCACCGGGCCACCGTCGACGGAATAGAGCTTCCATTCGTAGAGACGCCGGCCGTGCAACTGATTGGCCGAACGCAAAGGGTCGATGGCGGCCGAGAACCCGACCATGGCGAACATCGGCAGCATGACAATGCCGACATGCCGGGTGCCGCGCGCGTCGATCCGGTCCGTCACCGGTCCATCTGCCGCTCTCCATGCATGCGGAACAGGATAACAGATGTCGATTTCGTGACAATCAGGACGTCCGGTGCGTGACGTCAGACGTTGGAATCGGGAACCGCCGCCTTCTTCTCGGCGATGAATGCCTGAAGCGCCTCGTCGATGCCCGGATCGATGGGCGGCGCTTCGTAGGCGGCGAGCATTTCTTTCCACAGCCGGTTGGCCCGCTGGTAGGTGTCGAGCGAGCCGTCGGCCTCCCATTGCTCGACCGAGTTATTGTCGGCAACGTTGGAACGGTAGAAGGCCGACTCGAAATGGAGCTGTGTATGGGCCGAGGCCAGGTAGTGCGATCCCGGCCCAACCTCGCGGATGGCGTCCATCGCCTGTGCGGCCTCGCTGAGGTCGATGCCTTCGGCGATGACCTGCATCATGCCGAGCTGGTCGGCGTCCATGACGAACTTCTCGTAGCTGCTGCAGAGCCCGCCTTCCAGCCAGCCGGCGGCGTGGAGGACGAAATTGACCCCTGAGAGCAAGGTCGGCAGCAGCGTGTTGGCGCTTTCGTAAGCCGCCTGGGCATCGGGGATCTTCGATGCGGTCAACGAGCCGCCGGTGCGGAATGGCACGCCCACCCGCCGCGCCAGCTGTGCCGCCGCGGTCAGCATCAGCGTCGCCTCCGGCGAGCCGAAGGTCGGCGCCCCCGACTGCATGGAGATGGAGCTGACGAAGGTGCCGAACACCACCGGCGCGCCGGGGCGGACGAGCTGGGTCAGCGCCATGCCGGCCAGCGCCTCGGCGAGAAGCTGCGCCAGCGTACCGGCGGCGGTCACCGGGCTCATCGCGCCGGCGAGGATGAACGGCGAGATCAGGCAAGCCTGGTTGGCCGCCGCGTAGGTACGCAGCGAGCCCAACATCGCCTGGTCGTAGACCAGCGGCGCGTTGGAATTGATCAGGTTGATCAGCACCGTGTTGTCGTGGACGAACTCACGGCCGAAGACGATCTCGGCCATGGCCACGGAGTCGGCGGCGCGCTCGGCGGCGGTGACCGAGCCCATGAACGGTTTGTCCGAAAAGCGGATATGGCTGTAGACCATGTCCAGGTGGCGCTTGTTCACCGGCAGGTCGACGGGTTCGCAGACGGTGCCGCCGGAGTGGTGGATGACCGGTGCCAGGTAGGCGAGCTTCACCAGATTGCGGAAGTCCTCGATTGTGCCGTAGCGGCGACCGCCGTCGAGGTCGCGCACGAACGGCGGGCCGTAGACCGGCGCGAAGATGGTGTCGTCGCCGCCGATGTGCACGTTGCGCACCGGGTTGCGCGCATGCTGCGTGAACCCAGAGGGCGCGGTGGCGAGCAAGGAGCGCGCGAGACCGCGGGGAAGGCGGACGCGCTGGCCATCAATGTCGGCCCCGGCATCCTTCCACAGCCGCAACGCTTCGGGATCATCATGGAACTCGACGCCGATCTCCTCGAGGATGGTGTCGGCGTTGGCCTCGATCATCTCCAGGCCTTCGGTGCTCAACACCTCGGTCAGCGGGATTTTGCGGGTGATGAACGGGCTTGTGGCGATCTTGCGTTCCTGGCGGGCGGCGCGGCGCGCATCGCGGCTGCGGCGGGCGGATCGCTGTTCACGGGCGCTCATCGTCGTCCTCCATCGGTTCGTCGTCTGCGAGCGCGGCACACCGGCCCACGCTTTTCCTATATGCCGAAACCGCGATCGCGACTGATCCGCGCCCGTCCCATTGTTGTCCGTCCGCGCCGTCCGGCGCCGGATTTTGGCGCGATTGCGCCGCCATCGGTCGCATCCTCGACAGATCGCCGCCGCGCGCCACAGGATCATCAGGGGTACCGTGGGGGTGCGGAGTGCGGCGGCGGACGGATGCCAGGGAGGAGACCATGAAGACCCATGCGCGCGTGGTGGTGATCGGCGGCGGCGTCGTCGGGGTGAGCACGCTCTACCACCTGACCAAGAAGGGCTGGTCGGATGTGGTGCTGATCGAGCGCAAGGAACTGACGTCCGGCTCGACCTGGCATGCGGCGGGGCTGCTGCCGCTGTTCAACATGAGCTACTCGGTCGGCCAGATCCACAAGTACTCGGTGGCGCTCTACCAGACCCTTGAGGCCGAGACCGGCCAGGACGTCGGCTTCCGCCAGGTCAGCAATATCCGCCTGGCGATGAACCGCGACCGCATGGACGAGTACCGTCAGTACGCCGGCACCGCCCGCACCATCGGCATCGATGTCAATTTCATCACCCCCGACGAGGTCAAGGAGATCTGGCCGCTCTGCAACACCGACGGCATCATCGGCGCCATCGTCCATCCCGAGGACGGCTACATCCAGCCCGCCGACCTGACCCAGGCGCTGGCCCGCGGCGCCCGCAACGGCGGCGGCGAGATCTATCGCAACACCACGGTCACCGGCATCACCCGCACACCGGGCGGCGAGTGGCAAGTGGAGACCGACAAGGGCACCATCACCTGCGAGCACATTGTCAGCGCCACCGGCAACTTCGTCCGCCAGACAGGCGCCATGGTCGGTCTCGACATCCCGGTGATCCCCGTCGAACACCAGTTCATCGTCACCGAGCCGCACCCGGCGATCCAGGAGCGCCACGCCCAGGGCCTGCCGGAGATGGGCGTGCTGCGCGAGTCCGACGGGTCGTGGTACATGCGCGAAGAGGCCGGCGGCCTGCTGCTCGGTCCCTATGAGGTCGGCGCGCCTTGCTGCTACGTCGACGGCCCCGACGCCGAGGCCGAGTACGAGCTGTTCCAGGAGGACCTCGACCGCCTCGCGCCGCATATTGAGGCGGCCATCAACCGGGTGCCCATCTTCGGTGAGGTCGGCGTCAAGCAGGTCTACAACGGCGCCATCGCCTACACGCCGGACGGCAGCCCGATCATCGGTCCGGCCTGGGGACTCCCCAACTTCTGGCTAAACGAAGGCCACAGCTTCGGCATCACCGCCGCCGGCGGCGCCGGCTGGCAGCTGGCCGAATGGATGGTCGAGGGCGAGCCGACCATCGACATGCTCGGCGTCGAGCCGCGGCGGTTCGGCGACTACGCCACCGGCTCGTACTTGCGGGCCAAGAACGAGGAGGCGTATTGCAACGTCTTCACCATCCACTATCCGGACGAGGAACGTGCCGCCGGACGACCGCTGCGCACCGCGCCCTGCTATGACCGGATGAAGGCGAAGGGGGCGGTGTTCGGCCAGAAGTTCGGCTGGGAGCGGCCCAACTGGTTCGCGCCCGAAGGCATGCCGCAGGAAGACCACTGGTCGTTCCGCCGCTCGAAGTGGTTCGAGCCGGTCGGCGCCGAATGCATGAACGTCCACGAGAACGTCGGCATTCTCGACATGACCGCGTTCGCCAAGTCGCGGGTCTCCGGTCCCGGCGCGGAGGCTTTCCTCGACCTCTTGGTGGCCAACCGGCTGCCTAAGAAGATCGGTCGTATCGGCCTTTGCCACGCGCTCAACACCCAGGGCGGCGTGCACACCGAATTCACCATCCTGCGCGAAACCGAAGACTCGTTCTATCTGGTCTCGGCGGGCGCCTTTCAGCGCCTCGACCACGACTTCCTGCTGAAGCGCATGCCCACGGACGGCAGCGTGCGTTTCGACAACCTGACCAACGGTGTCGGCGTGCTGGTGGTTTCCGGACCGAAGGCGCGCGAACTGATGTCACGGGTTTCCGCGACCGACTTCTCGACGCCGGCGTTCCCGTGGCTCTCGGGTCAGGACATCGACATCGGCTTGGCGCCCTGCCGGGCCATGCGGGTCAATTTCGTCGGCGAACTGGGCTGGGAATTGCACCACCCGCTCGAATACCAGAACCACATCTACGATGCCCTGTTCGAAGTCGGCGAAGACCTGGGCGTGAAGCCCTTTGGTATCCGGGCGATGGATTCGCTGCGGATCGAGAAATCCTACCGGATGATCGGCACAGAGATGTCCATCGAATACGCGGCCTACGAATCCGGGCTCGACCGATTCATTCGTCCCGACAAGGGCGACTTCATTGGCCGCGACGCGTTGCTGGCGTGGCGCGACCGCGGCTACACCAATGCCTTCGTCACCATGGAGGTCGCCGACGTCACCGAGGCCGACGCGCTCGGCAACAACCCGCTGTTCAAGGACGGCGAGATGATCGGCCGGGCGACCGGCGGCAACTACGGCTGGCGGCTGGGCGCGTCCCTGGCGCTCGGCATGGTGCGGCCCGAGCTGAGCGCCGTCGGCACCGGACTCGAGATCGAGATCCTCGGCGAGCGCCACCCCGCAACCGTCGTCCCCGAATCCCCGTTCGACCCCGAGAACGAGCGGCTCAGGGCGTAGGCCGCCTGCGGTCAGCTGTGGATGGCGGCCTTGGGCCCGCCTTCGGGCATTGTCGGGAACGCCGGCAGGGCCGGATCCATGTGGTCCCAAGACGGCGCGCGGCTGGTGTAGACGATCATCTGCGGCGCGGCGATCTCGGGATCATCGAGACTGGAGGCGCGCGGGAACACCATTCCCGGCATGCCTGAATTCCGCGAGTAGACCGCGCACCCGCACGTGGGGCAGAACCCGCGGCTGACCATGTTGCCGCTGTCCGCCGGACGGTCATAGAACGTCACCGTGCCGGAGACCGAAAACGCGGACTCGGGGATGACGACATGGGTGCAGTGCCCGGTGCCGCTCGACTTGCGGCAATCCACGCAGTGGCAATGGCCGACCAGTTGCGGGTCGGCCGTGCTTTCGTAGCGCACGGCACCGCAGAGGCAGCCGCCGGAGAATCCCTCGGACATTGTGTCCTCCCTTGGATTTGACTTGATTGAAGCGATAGCCTAGATTCGTAACTTGTGAATTGCAAGTTACAAGTGACTCGCCAGTGAAGCGGCGCCCATATGGCTGACGGCGCGCGTTCCGGATGTCCCATCGCGACCACGTTGGAGATCGTCGGTGACCGGTGGTCTCTGGTCATCCTCCGCGACATGGTGGTCGGCAAGAAGCGGTTCTCGGAGTTTCTCGCCTCGCCCGAACGGATCACCACCAACGTGCTCACCGACCGGCTTGAGTCGATGGTTCGCGCCGGTCTGGTGGTCAAAACGCCCTACCAGCGCCGCCCGCCGCGGTACGAATACGAACTTTCCGAGAAAGGGGAGGCGCTGCTGCCGGTGCTCCAGGCGATGTGCCGCTGGGCCAACCGGTTCATCCCCGACACCTGGCGGCCGCCCGACAGTTTCATGAACCGAAAGGCACCGTGATCGGGGATCTCCGGTTCCTCCCCTGGCGTCGGAATTAGAACAATTTGCGACCGGACTGAGAAACTTCGGTGACGGTTCGGGCGTTAGCCTTTTCCCTAGAACGAATGCGGCCTTAGGCAACCGCCGAGAATGTGGCGTGTGCCGGTTCGGCGCGCCCGACGTCGCGATGTGCCCCAGTCGACCGTTGGCGGCAGGTGAAACCGCCGGGTCCGTGGCACGCCCAACAACGAAACGGCCGAACGAAATAGGGGAGAGACGTCATGTACCACAGGATCATGGTGCCGGTGGATCTGGCGCACCTAGACCGCTTGACCAAGGCGCTGGCGACGGCGGCGGACATGGCGAAACACTATGACGCGCCGGTGTGCTTCGTCGGCGTGACGCCGGAGCTTCCGACCGAGGTGGCACACACGCCGGAGGAGTACAACCGCAAGCTCAAGGATTTCGGCGCCGAGCAGGCCGACAAGCACGACATCAAGGTGGCAATCGCCACCTACGTCAGTCATGACCCGTCGGTCGATTTGCACGATAAGCTGATCGACGCCATCGGCGAGACTCGAAGCGATCTCGTCGTCATGGCGTCCCACATACCGGGGTTTCCGGAGCACATCTTTTCGTCCAATGCCGGTGCCGTCGCGTCCCACGCCGAGGTTTCGGTGTTCGTGGTCCGCTAACGGCGGCCCGACAAAGCAATTCGCCGGTATTACCGGCGAGCGAAATAAATCGTCCAAGCCCCGGCGGTGCCGGAGCGGGCGAAACGAAAACGGAGGAGGCACAATGTCCAACGGAACGGAACGGGCCGCGGACGGTCCGGTCGCCCTGATCGATACCGACTACAAGATCGGGCAGGACAACATCCAACCGAAGCTCGGGCCGTTCGGCCTCGACATCCACAATCCGGTGTTCGTCATCTCCGGACTGACCATCGTCGCGTTCGTGTTCTTCGCCCTGGCGCTCCCCGAACAGGCAGGCGCGTTGTTCGGCTGGCTGCGCCCCGCCGCGACATCGACCTTCGACTGGTTCTTCCTGCTCGGCGCCAACATCTTCGTGCTCGTGGCACTGTTCCTGATCGTCTCGCCGCTCGGCAAGGTGCGGCTGGGCGGCGTCGACGCCAAGCCGGACTACTCCTATCCGGGCTGGTTCGCCATGCTGTTCGCCGCCGGTATGGGCATCGGGCTGATGTTCTTCGGCGTTTCGGAGCCGATCTCGCACTTCTCGTCGTCGATCGCCGAGGGTGCCGGGTCGCCCGACAGCTGGGCACCGCTGGCCGGCGCCGCCGGGGATCCGGAGGAAGCGCGCCGACTCGGCATGGCCGCCACCATCTTCCACTGGGGCCTGCACCCTTGGGCGATCTACGCCATTGTCGGTCTGTCGCTGGGACTTTTCGCTTACAACAAGGGCCTGCCGCTCAGCATCCGCTCGATGTTCTATCCGATCTTCGGCGAGAAGGTCTGGGGCTGGACCGGCCACATCATCGACACGCTGGCGGTGTTCGCGACCCTGTTCGGTCTGGCCACCTCTCTGGGGATCGGCGCCGAGCAGGCGAACGCCGGTCTCGAGTTCCTGTTCGGCATTCCGGTCAGCGATGTCTCGAAGGTGCTGCTGATCACCGGCATCACCGCAATCGCGCTTGTTTCGGTGGTTGCCGGTTTGGACGCCGGGGTCAAGCGGCTCTCAGAGATCAACATGGTGTTGGCCGCGCTGCTGCTGCTGTTCGTCGTTTTCGCCGGCCCGACGCTGGCAATCGCCAGCGGGTTCTTCTCGAACCTGGCCGCCTATGGCGAGTACCTGCTGCCGCTCTCCAACCCGTTCGGCCGCGACGATGCCAATTTCAGCCAGGGCTGGACGTCGTTCTACTGGGCGTGGTGGATTTCCTGGTCTCCTTTCGTCGGCATGTTCATTGCTCGGGTCAGCCGTGGACGGTCGGTACGCGAGTTCATCATCTCGGTGCTGCTGATCCCGTCGCTTGTCTCCGTGCTCTGGATGACGTCGTTCGGTGGCACCGCCGTCAGCATGCTGAACGACGGTTATCAGGCCGTCGCCGATGCGTCCCTGGAACTCAAGCTCTTCGCCATGCTCGACAACCTGCCACTGGCCGGACTCACGTCGTTCATCGGCATCGTCCTGGTGATCGTGTTCTTTGTCACATCATCGGACTCCGGTTCGCTGGTGATCGACACCATTACTGCCGGCGGCAAGGTCGACGCGCCGGTCTCGCAACGTATCTTCTGGGCCTGCTTCGAGGGCCTGGTCGCGATCGCGCTGCTGCTCGGTGGCGGCCTCGGGGCGTTGCAGGCAGCCTCGGTGTCTACGGGGCTACCGTTTGCAGCCGTCCTGCTGCTGGGCTGTGTTGCCTTGATCAAGGGCCTGATGGCAGAACCACGGCGGTAGGATGGCCGCGGGAAGGTGGGGGGATCGCCTTCCACCTTGGGCCGGGAAAACGTCGTGTTCGGCAAATTCGATGTCCGAATCGCGACAGATGCGATCGATAACCAAGATATGGTGTCAGGTATTCTGGGTTGATTTGCATCACGTCGGCCGGGAGCCCCGCGATGAGCGACGATGAAGGCGAAGACGTAGACGTAGATCTGGCATCGCTCGACGACGACGAACTCGTCAAGCAGATGCATGACGACCTCTATGACGGTCTCGCCGAGGAGATCGAAGAGGGCGTCCATATCCTCCTCGATCGCGGCTGGGCACCTTACAAGATTTTGACCGAGGCCCTGGTCGAGGGCATGCGCATCGTCGGAATCGATTTCCGCGACGGCATCCTGTTCGTTCCCGAAGTTCTGCTCGCCGCCAATTCCATGAAGGCGGGCATGGCCATCCTCCGACCGCTGCTGGCCGAGACCGGCGCGCCCAAGGTCGGCAAGATGGTCATCGGCACGGTCAAGGGCGACATCCATGACATCGGCAAGAACCTCGTCTCGATGATGATGGAGGGCGCCGGTTTCGAGGTCATCGACATCGGCATCAACAACCCGGTGGAGAACTACCTCGCCGCGCTGGAAGAGCATCAGCCGGACATTCTCGGCATGTCGGCGCTACTGACGACGACCATGCCCTACATGAAGGTCGTCATCGACGCGATGATCGAGAAGGGCATCCGCTCCGACTATGTCGTGCTCGTCGGCGGCGCTCCGCTGAACGAAGCCTTCGGCGAGAGCATCGGCGCCGACGCCTATTGCCGTGACGCCGCCGTCGCCGTCGAGACGGCCAAGGCGTTCATGGCGCGGCGCCAGGGATCGGCCGCCGCTATCGCCGCTGCCGCCGGCTGAAAACCGGCATGCCGCCGAGCACCCTGATCATTGCCTGTGGGGCGCTGGGGCGCGAGGTCACCGCCGTGGTTGGCGCCCACGGCTGGTCGAACATGGCGGTGACCTGCCTGCCGGCAAAGCTGCACAACCATCCCCAGCGCATTCCCGAAGCCATCCGCGCAAAGATCCGCGCGGCGCGGAACGACTTCGACGACATCCTTGTTCTTTATGGCGACTGCGGCACCGGCGGTGCTCTGGACGCTGTGCTCGCCGAGGAAGGTGTGGAGCGGATTCCGGGCCCCCATTGCTATGCGTTCTACGCCGGCGAGGCCAACTTCGAGGCGATGATGGACGTGGAGCCGGGAACCTTCTTCCTCACCGACTACCTCGTCCGCCATTTCGACCGGCTGGTGATTCGGGGATTGGGTCTCGACCGCTATCCGCAATTGCTGCCCGACTACTTCGGCCACTATCACCGGCTCGTGCACCTCGCTCAGACCGACGATCCGGCCCTCGATGCCGCGGCGAAGGAAGCGGCGCTGCGCCTCGGTCTTTCATACGAACGTCGGGCCACGGGACTCGACGGATTGACGGAGTTCCTGGCCGCGCATTCGACTGAGGATGCGGGCGATGACCGATCTGACCGTCGTCTACTGGCGTGACATCCCCGCCCAGGTAATCGCGGGCTCAGGGCGCAGGGCCACCCGGCGCCAGCTTTCCGAGCGCTTTCAGGAAGCGATCGACCGCGCCGCAATGCGTAGCGGCGCCCACGGTACCGATGCCTATCTCGCCGACTGGCGGCGCGGCGAGCCTTCGCCCTGCAACGGCGACGTCGCCGCGGAGATCGAGACAAAGGCGGCGGCTCTCGAACGCGACTACGACGACGCCCGCCTCGCCCGATTGATCGCCGCTGGCGGGCGGCAGGACTTCTGACATGCCGACGCCCACCTCCTACCAACCCGCCGGTACCAACGTCATCCGCCACAGCCGCGCGCGCTTCACCATTCGGCGATGGTCGGTACGCCACGCCCGCTTCCTGGAAGGCATCTACCGCATCCTGGCCAACGTCCTGTTGCGGCTTCATCCACTGTGGTCGGCCCTTGGGTACGCCCGCGTCGAAAAGCCGATGATCCCTGTCGAGCACACCATCAAGGCCTTCATGTTTGACTGCCGGATGTGCGGCGAGTGTCTGCTGACCTCGACCGGCATGTCGTGCCCGATGAACTGCCCCAAGGGCCTGCGCAACGGTCCTTGCGGCGGAGTCCGCGCCGACGGCACCTGCGAGATCGAACCCGACATGCCGTGCGTCTGGGTCGAGGCGTGGAAGGGCAGCCGGACCATGCGGCAGGGCGACCTGATCAACGTCGTCCAGCAACCCCTGGATCACAGCCTGCGCGGAACGTCGGCTTGGCTGCGTGCCACGGCGCGGTCGGCGGCTGAACGGGCGGCGCGCGAGGATCGGGACTCCGGGATTGCGCCATCATGAAGGATCACGAATTCGTCGATCCCAGTCTGCCGCTTCCGGAACTGCCGGGCCATTCCTCGCGCGGCCGGCTCGAGCGGGTCCTTCGGGCCGGCGAGTTCGCGGTGACCGCGGAATTGAACCCGCCGGACTCTGCCGATCCCAACGAGGTGCTCGAACGGGCCAGCGTGTTCGACGGCTGGGTCGATGCGATCAATGCCACCGACGGCTCGGGCGCCAACTGCCACATGTCCAGCGTCGGCATCTGTGCGCTGCTGACGCGGGTCGGCTACTCGCCGGTGATGCAGATCTCGTGTCGCGATCACAACCGCATCGCCATCCAGGGCAACGTGCTCGGCGCCGCGGCGATGGGTGTCGGCAACATGCTGTGCCTGACCGGCGACGGCGTGCAGGCCGGCGACCAGCCCGGGGCGAAACCGGTGTTCGACCTCGACTGCATGTCGCTCCTCGAGACGATCCGCATCATGCGGGACGAATCCCGGTTCCTCTCGGGCCGCAAGATCACCGCGCCGCCCAAGGTGTTTATCGGCGCGGCAGCCAACCCTTTCGCGCCGCCCTACGACTTCCGGCCCTTGCGGCTGGCCAAGAAGATCGCTGCGGGTGCCCAGTTCGTGCAGACTCAGTACTGCTACGACGTGCCGATGCTGAAGACCTACATGGAACGGGTCCGCGACCTCGGGCTGGACGAGAAGTGCTTCATCCTGGTCGGCGTCGGGCCGTTGCGATCGGCGGCGGCCGCCCGTTGGATCCTGCGCAACGTGCCCGGCATCCACATTCCGGACGCGGTGATCGCCCGCCTAGAGGGCGCCCGCGACCAGATCCGGGAAGGCAAGAAACTCTGCATCGAGATCATTCAGCAGGTCATGGACATCCCCGGTGTTTCCGGTATCCACGTCATGGCCTACCGACAGGAGGAGATGGTCGCCGAGATCATAGAGCAGTCGCGCGTGCTTCGCGGGCGACAGCCATGGAAGAAGCTGCGCAAGGAACTGGCCGAGACCGCGTCTGCCGCGGCGAGAGCCTGAAACGTCGCGAACACTACAGCGAAATAGGCCGCGAAGGCGCATACTCCGAACAAGACCAACGACTGCCGTAAGACCAGGGGAAACACGATCATGACCGAAACCGTCGTCAGTTCGGCCACCCGCGAGGTGGTCATCGGCTTCGACCGGCCGTTCGTGATCATCGGCGAACGAATCAATCCCACCGGCCGCAAGCTGCTGGCCGAGGAGATGGCGAAGGGGGACTACAGCCGCGTCGAGGCCGATGCGTTGGCTCAGGTCGCCGCCGGGGCGCAGATGCTCGACGTCAATGCCGGCATCCCGATGGCCGACGAGCCGAAGATCCTCGCCGAGGCGGTGCAGCTCGTGCAGTCGCTGACCGACGTCCCGCTGTCCATCGACTCGTCCATCGTCGCGGCACTCGAATCCGGCCTCGCCGTCTATCAGGGCAAAGCCCTGGTCAACTCGGTCACCGGCGAAGAAGAACGCCTGGAGACGGTGCTGCCGCTGGTCAAGAAGCACGGCGCCGCGGTGGTCGCCATCTCCAATGACGAAACCGGCATCTCCGAGGACCCGGATGTCCGCTACGCCGTGGCGAAGAAGATCGTCGAACGCGCCGCCGACTACGGCATCCCGCGCGAGGACGTGGTCGTCGATCCGCTGATCATGCCTGTGGGCGCGCTCAATGACGCCGGCGTCAAGGCGCTGCATCTGATCCGGCGGCTGCGCGAGGAACTGAAAGTCAATACGACGTGCGGTGCGTCCAACTTCAGTTTCGGCCTGCCCAACCGCCACGGTCTCAACGCCTCGTTCCTGTCGATGATCATCGGCGCCGGCATGACCTCGGCGATCACCAACCCGCTCCACGATCCCGAGATGACCGCCGTCCTCGGCGCCAACGTGGTGATGGGCCACGATCCCAACTGCCAGGCTTGGATCCGCAAGTTCCGCGAACCGGCGGCGGAAGGAGAAGGCGCCCGTGGCGGCCGGCGGCGCCGGCGCGAGGGGCAGGGGCGTGGCTGAGGACACTCCTCTCGTCGTCTTCATGCCCAGCGGCCGTCGGGGCCGCGTCGCCGCCGGAACCACGCTCCTTGAAGCCGCCCGCGCCCTCGGCGCAGACGTCGACTCCGTCTGCGGCGGGCGCTCCATCTGCGGTCGCTGCCAGGTGGTCGTGGCCGAGGGCGCGTTCGCCAAGCACGGCATCGAGTCGCGCGCTGACAATGCCTCGCCACCGTCCGAAGCGGAAGGAGCCTACGCCGATCGCCGCGGCCTCGCTGTCGACCGCCGGCTCGCCTGCCAGGCCCAGGTGGTGGGGGATCTGGTCATCGACGTTCCGGCCGAGAGCCAAGTCCACAAGCAGGTCATCCGCAAGCGCCCGGAAGCCCGTGCGATCACCGTCGATCCCGTGATCAAGCTGCACTACGTCGAAGTTGCCGAACCGTGCCTCGACGACCCTGCCAGCGACCTCCGAAGGCTCGACGACGCGCTCCGCGAGCAGTGGGGGATCGAGGCGGCATCGCACACCCTGAGGGTCGTCCAAGGGATACAGTCGGCGCTTCGCGAGGGCGATTGGACGGCGACGGTCGCGGTACGGAACGGCACCGACGTGTTTGCGGTCTGGCCCGGCTATCGCGACAAGGCGTACGGCGTCGCGGTCGACGTCGGCTCGACGACCATCGCCGCTCACCTCACCGACCTCGCAACCGGGGACGTGGTCGCCGCCGCCGGCGTGATGAACCCGCAGATCCGCTTTGGCGAAGACCTGATGAGCCGGGTGTCCTACGTGATGATGAACCCGGGCGGCGAGCGCGAACTGACCGCTGCCGTGCGCGGCGCCCTCGATGACCTCATCGCCTCGCTGGCCAAGGAGGCCGAAGTTGCGATCGAGGACATCCTCGACCTCACGGTCGTCGGCAATCCAATCATGCACCACCTGCTGCTTGGCATCGATCCGACCGAACTGGGCGGTGCTCCCTTTGCGCTGGCGGTCGATGGTTCGATGGACATCCGTGCCGCAGATCTCGGGCTCCATGTCCATCACGACGCGCGCGTCTTCGTCCTGCCGTGCATCGCCGGGCATGTTGGCGCCGATGCCGCTGCCGTCGTCCTCTCCGAGGGGCCGCACCTCGGCGACGACGTCACTCTAGTAGTCGACGTGGGGACCAACGCCGAGATTGTTCTCGGCAACCGAGACCGGCTGTTGGCAGCGTCCAGCCCCACCGGACCGGCCTTCGAGGGTGCCCAGATCAGTGCCGGCCAGCGGGCAACCGCCGGCGCCATCGAGCGGGTACGCATCGACCGCGACACCCTGGAGCCGAGGTTCCGGGTCATCGGCGCCGAGCCCTGGTCGGACAAACCGGGTTTCGCCGAGGCTGTCGCCCGCAGCGGCGTCACCGGCATCTGCGGCTCGGGCATCATCGAGGTGATCGCCGAGCTGTTCCTTGCCGGCGTGATCACCTCCGACGGCCGCATCGATGGCGCCTTGGCGTCGCGCACGCCCCGCGTCGTCGCCGACGGCCGCGCCTTCGCCTATGTGCTCGACGACGGACCGCCGCGCATCGCCGTCACCCAGAACGACGTCCGCGCCATTCAGCTGGCCAAGGCGGCGCTGTTCGCCGGTGCCCGTCTGCTGATGGACCGCCTAGGCATCGATGCCGTAGACCGCATCGTTCTCGCCGGCGCCTTCGGCAGCCAGATCGACGTCAAGCACGCCACGGTGCTCGGAATGATCCCCGATTGCGACTTGGACCGGGTCTCCGCCGCCGGCAATGCCGCCGGCACCGGTGCCCGGATCGCCCTGGTCAATCGCGCCGCTCGGTCGGAGATCGATGCCCTCGTGCGCCGGATCGAGAAGGTCGAGACAGCCGTCGAACCCGCCTTTCAGGCCCACTTCGTCGATGCCATGGCAATGCCGCACGGAACGCTCCCGTTCCCCAGGCTCGCAGCTGCCGTTGAATTGCCTTCACGGGAGATGTCGAGAGGGGCCGACGAGGGGGGACAACGACGCCGGCGGCGAAGCCGGACCTAGCGCCTTAAGCCATACGAGCTCTAGGCGTCCGGTCGCGGGCCCGGCGGGGTTGTGCCTTTGCCGCCAGCGGCGTCACGTTGCCGTCTCCGTTTCCGGGTGCAAGCACCGCATGATGGCCCATCAGGGCCGAGTCTTCGCCGGACCGGATCAATGAACGGCGTTCATCGCTGGGTGTCCAGCCGAAGTGCTCGCGGTAGCACTTGGAGAAGTGTGAGGCCGAGACGAAGCCGCAGGCCAACGCAACATTGAGGATCGACATGCTGGTCTGCAGCAGCAGGAACCGTGCCCGGTCGAGGCGCAGGCCCAGGTAGTACCGGGTCGGCGAGCGGTCGAGGTGCTTGCGGAACAGCCGTTCGAGCTGGCGGGGAGACAGGTCCGCGTGCATCGCCAGCTCCGCGCAACTGAGCGGCGTCTCGAGACTGTCTTCCATCAGCGCGATCGCCTCCAAAAGCTTGGGATGGCTGATGTTCAGCCGCGAGCGGAGTTCCATCCGCTGGCCTTCGTAGCCGCTGCGGATGCGGTGGTGCATGAGCTGGTCGGCGACGGTCGCGGCGATGTCGTGGCCGACATGTGGGGCGATCAGGTTGAGCATCATGTCGACGGCGGCCGTGCCCCCCGAACAGGTGAAGCGGTTGCCGTCGATCTCGTAGAGCTCGGGGATGACCTCGATGTCGGGGAACTCCTCGGCGAACCCCGGCATGTTCTCCCAATGGATGGTGCACCGGTGCCCGTCCAGCAAGCCGGCGCGGGCGAGCACGTAGGTGCCGGTGCAGACGGCACCCATCGCGGTGCCGTGCGAGGCGAGGCGGCGCAGCCGGCCGAACAGCGCCGAATTTCGGAAGTGCTCGGCGCCGATGCCGCTGCACACGATCATCACGGGGAAGTGGTCGAGATCGAAGACCGAGCCGTGGACCATGGCGGCGAAGCCGTTGCTGGCTTCAACGGGGTCGCCGTCGACGGAGAAGCTGGACCAGCAGTAAATGTCACGGCCGGCAATGCGATTGGCGAGCCGCAGCGGTTCCACGGCCGACACGAAGGCGATCATCGAGAAGCCGGGAACGAGAAGAAAACCGACGCGGACCGGTTCGTTGCCGGATACCGTGCCGAGGACCAAACGACGCCTCCTCAAACGCGAAAACCGTCGGGCGGATTTCGCATTGAGGATAGCCGAAGTCGCGAACAGACAAAACCCGCTTGTCGCGGGCAGCCGACAGGGACGTTGGCGATTGCGGGATCAGAAGATGCCGTAGATCTCGCTGTTCTCGTCGATGCCGATGCCCGCGGCGGCTGGGGTCCGGGGCAGACCGGGCATGGTCATGATGTCGCCGCAGACGACGACCAGGAACTCGGCGCCGCCGGCGAGGCGGACCTCGCGGATCGGCACCACATGGTTGCTGGGCGCGTTGCGCAGGTTCGGGTCGGTCGAGAAGCTGTACTGGGTCTTGGCGATGCACACCGGGTAGTGGCCGAAGCCGGCGTCCTGCAGTTCGGCGAATTGGGTGCGGATCTTCTTGTCGGCGATGATCCCCTGGGCGCCGTAGAGACTCTGGGCGACGGTCCGTACCTTGTCCCACAGCGACAGATCGTCGGCGTACAGGGGGCGGAAGCCGGACGGCTGTTCGTCGATGGTCCGTACCACCGTTTCGGCCAATGCTTCGGCACCGACGCTGCCCAACGCCCAATGGTCGGAGAGGATCGCCTGCGCGTCCAGCTCGGCGCAGACCTGGCGGACCATGTCGAGCTCGGCTTCGGTGTCGGTTGTGAACCGGTTGACGGCGACGACGACCGGGACACCGAACCGGCGTACGTTCTCGATATGGCGGGCGAGGTTCTCGGCGCCCTTGACCAGCGCCGGCATGTTCTCGCGGGCGAGGTCGTCCTTGGCCATGCCGCCATGCATCTTCAACGCCCTGACCGTCGCTACGAGCACCGCGACGTCGGGTTTCAGTCCGGACTTGCGGCATTTGATGTCGAAGAACTTCTCGGCGCCGAGGTCGGCGCCGAATCCGGCTTCGGTGACGACGTAGTCGGAGAGCTTGAGCGCCGCCTTGGTCGCCAGCACCGAGTTGCAGCCGTGGGCGATGTTGGCGAACGGGCCGCCATGGATGAACGCCGGGTTGTTTTCCAAGGTCTGCACCAGATTGGGCATCAGCGCGTCCTTGAGCAACGCGGTCATCGCGCCGTTGGCGCCGATGTCGCTGGCACGAACCGGCAGACGGTCGAAGGTGTAGCCGATGATGATGTTGCCGAGGCGCCGGTGCAGATCGGCGAGATCTTCGGCGAGGCAGAAGATCGCCATGACTTCTGACGCGACGGTGATGTCGAAACCGTCGGACCGCGGGAAGCCGTTGGCGACGCCGCCGAGGCTGCAAACGATTTCGCGCAGCGCCCGGTCGTTCATATCGACGACGCGGCGCCAGGTGATGCGCCGCTCATCGATGTGCAACGGGTTGCCCCAGTAGACGTGATTGTCGATCAACGCGGCGAGAAGGTTGTTGGCGGCGCCGATGGCGTGGAAATCGCCGGTGAAGTGAAGGTTGATGTCGGTCATCGGCACGACCTGGGCATAGCCACCGCCGGCGGCGCCCCCCTTCATGCCGAAGCACGGGCCGAGGGACGGTTCGCGCAGGCACACCATGGTCTTGTGGCCGATGCGGTTGAGCGCGTCACCGAGCCCCACGGTCGTCGTCGTCTTACCCTCGCCGGCAGGCGTCGGCGTCATCGCCGTCACCAGAATCAGCCGGCCGTCCGGTCGGTCGCTCAGTGAGGCGATGTGCTCAAGTGAGATCTTGGCCTTGTAGTGGCCGAAGGGTTCGAGCGCCTCGGTGGGAATGCCGAGCCGGTCCTGGGCCAGATCCCAGATCGGCCGCATGGTCGCGGCGCGGGCGATCTCGATGTCGCTTTGCGGTTGGTCGTGGAGACTGGCGGCGGCCGGCGCCGCGGACTTGAGCGCGCTTTTCTTGGCCATGCTCGCACTCCCACAAAAAGGACCCTGCCGCACGCGGCGAAGCGGCGGCATGGTGTCAGCGGCTTCCACCGTCCGCTGTTCAAAAACCGACACTATTTCAACACCATCCGATGATGTTGTCAGCGATTTCTCGGGTGGTCGATGTCAGAGGACGTCGTCGCGCAATCGGGCGATCAGAGCGCCGACCTCGTTCGGTTGGATGATCGCTGCACGGATCAGGTCGTCGAAATGCGCGGCCAGTTCGCGGATGTGTTCGGTGGCTTTGAGCACGATATACATGTTGCCGACATACACCGCGGCCCGAAGCGGCCCGAAGATCGTGTAGGGCGCGGCAAACCGTTCGCGCCCGTCAAACAGGAACCACCGGAACGTCGGATACATCTCGACGACCAGGTCGGCCATCTGATCGAGTTGCGCGGTCCGCGACGATGCATCGAGCGTTCCCCAGATGCCTTCGCCGCGGGCGAAGCCGACGAGGGTCTGAAGGGGGCTCGAAACCTCGACGTCGGTCTCGGGGCGGCGGCTGTAATCGAGCCTCGCCTGCGCCCGGTCGGCCAGTCCCACGGGGGATGCGCCGTGTTGGCCGGCGAACTCGTGGGCAATGACCTCAGGTGTCTTCAATAGGTCGGGGAGGCTCGTCGGCACGTAGCGAATCTTGTAGCCGACGGCTTCGGCCTGCCATTGCAGGAGCTGCTGGTCGGCTGGCGAAGCCGTTGCCGAAGCCAACTCCATGGGGTCGGAGATAATGTCGGTGGCCAGTTCGTCCTGCTGGCTGAGGCCGAGGAGCCAGTCGACGGAGACGCCCTCGGTGCCGGCGATGGTGGCGATGGTTTCGGCCCGCGGCAGGCGGTTGTTCCGATCGGACAGCAGCTGAGAGAGCGTCGATCGGTCGAGGAGCACCTTGTCGGCAAACGCCGATCGGCTGAGGCCGCTTCGGCGGATGATCTCGCCGAGCCGACCGCGGAAGGTTTCGACGATTTCGCGCCGGCGCAACATGTCCACATGACCCTAGGCTGGTGTGAGTATGCATCATTTGATGATTATTCACAACACATGGCTTGAATATTGACATTAATCAGCGATTTGTGCGCACGCCATCATTGATGACCTACGGCGACACGGCGTAAGCCGAACCAAAGGTTTCGTCACTTCCACACAACGGAAACCGCGGGGGATGTCGATCCATTGGCGAGCGCAGTAAAACCGGCTGACCACGCACTAAATTCCTCCGACGAAAGCGCGGCGATCGCGGACAGAATCGAATGGCGGACGATCGCACTCGTGGTCGTTGTCTACGGGGTGTTCGGCCTCGTCACCTGGTTCCACGCCGCGGTTCCGTGGTGGCTGCTCATTCCTGTCGGCGGCTATCTGGTCGCTTTGCACGGATCGCTCCAGCACGAGGTTGTGCACGGTCATCCGACGCCGTGGCGCTGGGTCAACGAGGCCTTGGTCTTTCCGAGCCTATGGCTGTGGCTGCCGTATGGGCTGTACCGCCAGAGTCACCTCGTCCACCACCGTGACGAGACGTTGATGGATCCGGTCGAGGACCCCGAGAGCTTCTACCTGACAGCAGATGCCTGGGCGCGTCTGCCGGCACCGGCACGGTGGGCCCTGACCGCCAACAATTCGGCGCTTGGCCGGCTGATCTTGGGACCGCCGCTGGCCATCGCCCGGTTCGTCCGCGCCGAGCTCGCAGACCGCGAGTGGACTGGGCACCGCGCCGCCGCCTGGCTTCTGCACTTTGGTGGCGCCGGTGTCGTCGTTTTCTGGGTGTCGGCCATCTGCGGGATGCCGCTGGTCGATTACGTTCTTTTCGTTGCCTATCCCGGCATTGCGCTGACCCTGCTGCGGTCCTTCGCCGAGCATCGGGCCGACCCCGATCCGGTCCGACGCACGGCGATCGTCGAGGCGGCGCCGCCGCTGGCGCTGATGTTCCTGAACAACAACCTGCACGTCGTGCATCACGCCCATCCCGGCGCGGCGTGGTACCGCCTCCCAGAACTGTATCGCCACCAGCGCGGGACCTATACTGCCGCCGGTGCGCCCTATTGCGGTTACCGCGATGTCATCTCGCAGCACTTCCTAAGGCCGCGCCAGCCTGTCGTTCACCCATCTCACGGGTCCTAAGACGCCATCCGCAACACTTGTTGCACGGTGCCCGCCGCGCCGATCTGTCTGTTTTGAGCAACAATTGTGCGCAAATCGGACAACGGCCCGTTTCGGTTTGTGAGGTGGTCCCACTTCGTTGGACAGCTCGGCGGCTTGGTTAAGGTGTACTCCGCTCACTGATCATGCCGCCAGATTCCTTTTGATATGACCTCCTGGTTGGTGTTGTGGCGCCTGTGGAGATGTGG
>Ga0209568_1000133_pt1 | contig 25932 bp, 26 predicted proteins | sample WorMetOlspDAHAB2_FD_187406 | JGI IMG/M metagenome (GOLD analysis project Ga0209568, IMG submission 187406) | Marine gutless worms symbiont microbial communities from Max Planck institute for Marine Microbiology, Germany - Olavius sp. DAHAB.2... ...
GCGCGACAACTGGCTGTCCAACCGGATCTTCCAATCCGACGACCAAATCGTCGCCCTATGCTGCGAGGCCTGGAACAGGCTCGTCGAACAGCCCTGGAAGATCATGTCCATCGGCATGCGCCAGTGGACCCATGGGTTCTGATCAATGCAGCTTGGTATTAGAACCCGACGTCTTCGGCGAGCACGCGGTTCGGCGGTGCGTGGCCGTCGGTGAAGGTCTTGACGTTGACCAGTACGGACTCGCCCATGCCGATGCGGCCTTCGACGGTTGCCGAACCCATGTGCGGCAACAGCACCACGTTGTCGAGCGCGAGCAGCTTCGGATTCACCGCCGGTTCGTTTTCGTAGACGTCGAGCGCCGCCCCAGCGATCTCGTGGTTGCGCAGCATCTTGACCAAGGCGACTTCATCGATGACCTCGCCGCGGGCGGTGTTGACGATGTAGGCGGTGGGTTGCAGCAGTTTCAGCCGCCGGGCCGACAGCAAGTGGAAGGTCGCCGGCGTGTGCGGGCAGTTGATCGAGACGAAATCCATCCGCGCCAGCATCTGGTCGAGGCTTTCGTGGTAGGTCGCGTCGAGCTCGTCTTCGACGTCGGGATGCACGCGGCGTCGATTGTGGTAATGGATCGACATGTCGAAGGCGCGCGCACGGCGCGCCACGGCCTGACCGATGCGCCCCATGCCGACGATGCCGAGACGCTTCCCCGACACCCGGTGGCCGAGCATCCAGGTCGGCGACCACCCCGGCCATTCGCCGTCGCGCAGCACCCGTTCTCCCTCGGTCAGCCGCCGGGGCGCCGCGAGGATCAGCGCCATGGTCATGTCGGCGGTATCTTCGGTCAGCACGTCGGGCGTGTTGGTGACCGTGATGCCCTTGTCGGCGGCGGCTTTGATGGCGATGTGGTCGACACCGGTGCCGTAGTTGGCGATCAGCTTCAGCTGCGGGCCGGCGGCGGCAATGACCTTGGCGTCGATGCGGTCCGTCACCGTTGGGACGAGGACGTCCGCCGTCTTTGCCGCCTCGGCCAGTTTGCCGGCGCTCATCGCCTCGTCGCCGAGGTTCAGGCGGACGTCGAACAGCTCCATCATCCGCGTCTCGATGACGTCGGGAAGCTTGCGGGTAACGACGACGACGGGTTTTTGCTTGGTCATGGGCGGGAGCCTCCGGCGAACGTGCTCGCGCCATACCACCGTCGGGCCGACGTGTCCAGCGCCCCGGTGCGCGGGTTGACCGCCGCCGCCGGGGGGCGCCTATAATCGGCCGATGCTCACGCGCTTCCGATCCCTTTTGATCGCGTTCGCTGCCGCCCTCCTCGTGGCGCCGCTGGTCGCTGTCGCCGCTCCCAAGGGAACCGGGCTGCCGCTGCCGCGGTTTGTCTCTCTGCGCGCCGACACCGTCAACCTGCGCACCGGCCCTGGCGTCCAGTATCCGGTCGAGTGGGTGTTCCAGCGGCGGGACCTGCCGGTCGAGATCATCGCCGAATACCGCACCTGGAGGAAGGTGCGCGACTGGGAAGGAGCGGAAGGCTGGATGCATTCGAGCATGTTGGGCGGCGCCCGGACGGTGATCGTGACCGGGGCGGTGGCAACCCTGCACGCGAAGGCGGAAGCCGACGCCGATGTCGTTGCCCGCGCCGAACCGGGGGCGATCGGCCGCCTCAAGGGCTGCCCCGAGGGGCTCGCCTGGTGTCAGGTCGAGATCGGCGGCCATGACGGCTGGCTTGAACGCAACGCGTTCTGGGGCGTCTATGCCGGCGAGGTTGTCGAATAGCGGCTGGCCGGGGCCGCAACCAACCTAGTCGAAATCGTCGGAAAGCGCGGCGCGGACGGGTTCGGGCACCCCCGCCATATGGTCGTAGTTCGAATGACCGATCGCGAGCACCACTCGGGCATCCGGTGCGCGGAACGCGGCGATCTGATCCGGCGAGAACGGAAATCTCAGGAAATGGATGGATGAGGTTTTGCCCTCGGCGGTGGTCCGTTCGATATCGTCTTCGGGGACGGCGGCGACCCTTTCGCCGCCGACGGTCAGTGTCACGGTCTCGTCGATTCCGCCAAGCTGACGAAGCACGCGGTCGCGTCGGACCGGATCGTCGATTTCGATCATCATCGTCGCCACCAGCTCGGTACCTTTGGGGATCAGCGGATTGTAGGCGCTGAGCTCGTCAGCAATCTGTTCTTCGCCACCCTTTTCGATACGCAGCATCTCGTGGATCTGGTGCCACATCGTCTCGTAGTTCTCGAAGTAGAACGTGACGTCCGGCCCGACGGTGACCCGGCGGTGGCGTTTCATCTCTGTGACCGCGGCGCGGCGGGCCGGTCGGACGGCTTCGTAGTCGTCGATCGTCAGGATGTCGTCGCGGGTGATCTCGCGTTTGGCCATCGTGCGGCAGTCCGGTCCGGTTCCTAGAGTCCGTAGGCGCGGGCGACAAGCTCGATGGGGTGCTGGATCGGTTCGACCGCTGCGACGTCACCGCCGCCATCATCCAACCGTTCCATTCCCTGGACGATGTGGTCGCGGGCGAGGGGACACTCCGACACGACGTACCGGGTCGAAGCTTTGCGTGCGTCGCGGGCCACCGGTTTGCCGACCTTGAGCGCGACCTCGAAGTTGTCCTTCATGATGCCCCACGAGCCGCCGTGGCCCGAACACCGTTCGATCGGCGTGACCTGAGTGTCGGGCAAGAGGCGCAGCATTTCCGTCGCCTTCTGGCCCATGTTCTGGGCGCGGGCATGGCAGGCGATGTGCACGCTGACACCACCCTCCAGCGGCTCCAATCCGTCGGCCAATCCTTCCTTGCGGGCAATGTCGGCAACATACTCGGTGGCATCGAAGATGGCCGTGCTGAGCGCCTTGACGTTGTCGTCTTCGGGAACGATCAGCGGCCATTCGAATTTCATCATCAACGCGCAGGACGGCACCAGCGCGATGACGTCGTAACCCTTGTCCACCCACGGCCTCAACTCGGCCGAAATCTTGGCGGCCGACGCAGCGACGCGGGCGAGGTCACCGTTCTCCAGTTGCGGCATGCCACAGCAAGACGGATAGACGACCTCCGTCTCGACCCCGTTGCGGGCCAGGACGGCACGCGCGGCCATACCGATTTCAGGGTTGTTGTAGTTGGCGAAACATGTGGCGTAGATCACCGCCTTGCGCCCGAACGCCGGCGCGTCGCGGTTGACCTCGACCGCCGCCGTCGCGGCGCGCGCGGCAAAGGTCTTGCCGTGGAACTTGGGCAGGTGCGCGTCCCAGTGAACGCCGGCGACCGACTCCATCACCGGACGGGTCAGTGTGTTGCCGCACTTGCTGGCCCAGTTGGCGAGCGGCGCGACCTTGCCGGCGAGTTTGCCGTTGCGGTCGGTCTCGGTGAGCTGGCGGACACCGAACGGCGTCTTTCCTTGGCGGTGCTCGATGGCGCGGGCGCGCAGCATCAGATGGGGGAAATCGAGATCGAACTCATGCGGCGGCACGTACGGGCACTTGGTCATGAAGCACATGTCGCAGAGCGTGCAGGCGTCGATCACCGGTTTGAAGTCGGCGCTGGCGACCGAGTCCAGTTCACCCGTTTCGGACTCGTCGATCAGATCGAACAGCCTGGGGAAGCTGTCGCACAGATTGAAGCAGCGCCGGCAGCCGTGACAGATGTCGAACACCCGGCGCAACTCGGCGTCGAGTGCTTCGGCATCATAGAAGGCATCGTCCTGCCACGGGATCGGATGACGGGTCGGCGCTTCGAGGCTGCCCTCGCGCATGGTCACCCCCTCTGTGCGGAGCCCATACATGTGCGGGCCCGCGTCGGGTCAATAGTCGATGGACGCCAAGCCACGGCAGGGGGCCGAAGCCGACCCCCTGCGTGCCAGGGTAAGACGACCTCAGTCGAGTGTGTCGAGGGCCTTCTGGAAGCGGCCGGCGTGCGACTTCTCGGCCTTGGCCAGCGTCTCGAACCAGTCGGCGATCTCGTCGAAACCCTCGTCGCGGGCGGTCTTCGCCATACCCGGATACATGTCGGTGTACTCGTGGGTCTCGCCGGCGATCGCCGCCTGCAGGTTGGCACCCGTGCCGCCGATGGGAAGTCCCGTGGCCGGATCGCCGACCCCTTCGAGGAACTCAAGGTGTCCGTGGGCGTGACCCGTTTCACCTTCGGCGGTCGAACGAAAGACGGCTGCGACGTCGTTGTAGCCTTCGATGTCAGCCTTCTGGGCGAAATAGAGATAGCGGCGATTGGCTTGGGATTCGCCGGCGAACGCGTCCTTCAGGTTGCCTTCGGTCTTGGAGCCCTTGAGCTCAGCCATGTTCCTTCTCCCTTCCGAAACGAAATTGATGCCGTGTCCGGCGCTGCTGTCGTCACGCCGAACCGTCACTCTCCTACTATGGCCATCGGCCAAGGGAGAGTCAACTTCTTTTTAATGGTTCTAAATTACCGCGAAACGTATTGATAATAAAAATTATTATTCGCGGTTTTCGTGGAGGCGCACGACCACATCGACGCGACTCACGGATGTGCCGGCCGGCGCCGGCGGCAACTCGGAGACGACGACGTGGTGGGCCGGAATGTCCGAAAGGGTGCCGGACTGCTCGTGGAAGAAGTGGTGGTGATCGTCGATGTTGGTATCGAAGTACGACCGCGTTCCGTCGACGACGATTTCGCGGAGAAGTCCCGCCGCGGTGAACTGGTGCAGAGTGTTGTAGACGGTCGCCAACGATACGCGCACGTTGGCCGCCGCCGCTTCATCGTGAAGGATTTCCGCGGTCACGTGGCGATTGCCGTTTTCGAACAGCAGCTTGGCCAGCGCCAGTCGCTGGCGCGTGGGCCGCAAACCGCCCCTGCGAAGGCGTTCAAGAATCTGACTGTAAGGCCGATCGCTCATGACAACCCATATGGAGACCGCAACGCGCCGCGACAATACCCGTTTGATCACAATATGGCAAAACCACGACAATTCGCACGGTTTTGGCCGCAGATGCGCGGTTCAGTCGCCCGTTTTGATCCGATCGATCAGCTGCTGAACCGTCGGAATAAAGCCGTCCTTGTAGAACGGGTCCGTGGCAAACCGATAGGCGTTGTGGCCGGCAAACATCAGATTGTCGTCGACGTCGCCGTTGTGAGCGATGGACTGCAGCGTCTTCTGGATGCAGAACGACCGAGGATCGGCAGCCTTGCCGGTGTTCCAAGGCTCGTTCTCAGCCCAGTTCGAGAAACGGCAGGCGCTGAGGCACCCCATACACGCCTGCTGATCCGCGCGGATCACCTCCGAACGCTCAGGCGTGACGAAGATCAGCGTCGAATCCGGCGTCTTCATCGCCTCGGTGTAGCCCTCGCCGATCCAAGCCTCGGCGCGCCCCTTGTCCGTGGGCGTGAGATAGACGGGCCGGCCTCTGGCGCCGACGGGCAGCGCTTCCGTGTGCTCCCCGACCGGCTCGCGGGCATAGGCGACCTGGCGTTCGTTGCGCTCGGTCAGTTCGCGCAGGAACGCGTTGCGGACGGCGGACGAATAGAACCCCGTGGGACTGAACCGGTTCAGATAGACGTCTCCGGGACGCAACGACAGCAGCCGCTGCTTCCATTCGTCGGAGATCGGGCTTTCGTGGGTGAGCACCGGCCGCGTACCATACTGGAACACGATGGGGCCAAGTTCGGGATTGCCGATCCAATCCTCCCACTCGCGCAAGTACCAGACACCGCCGGCCATAAAGATCGGCGTTTCGCCGAGCCCCGTTTCGCGCATGACACTACGGAGCTCACGAACCCGCGGATACGGGTCTTCCGGATTGCGCGGGTCTTCGGAGTTGCTGAGGCCGTTGTGGCCGCCGGCCCGCCAGGGGTCCTCGTAGACGACACCGCCGAGAAGATCGGCAAAACGACGGTAGGCCCGTTTCCACAACGCCCGAAACGCACGAGCGGATGAGATGATCGGGTAGTAGTGAACTCCGTAGTGGGCGGCGATCTCCGCCATCTTGTAGGGCATGCCGGCACCGCAGGTGATGCCGTGAATCAGGCCCTTGGCGCCTTCGAGAACGCCATGCATCACGCGCGCCGTCGCCGCCGCCTCCCAAAGCACGTTCATATGGATGCGTCCACGCCCCGCCGACATTTCGTAGGCCATTTTGGCTTGGGCGATCGCCCCCTGAATGGCGTAGGCAACGAGCTCTTCGTACCGTTCGCGCCGGGTCTTTCCGTAGTAAATCTGAGGAACGGCGCGCCCGGACTCATCAAAGAAATCGGCGTTGACGCCCGAGAAGGTGCCGACGCAGCCGGCCGCAGCAAAGGCCCCGGCGCTGCGCCCGTTGGACACGGAGACGCCCTTGCCGCCCTCAACGATGGGCAGCACTTCCCGTCCCGATATGAAGACACCTTCCAGCGGTTTCACGCTGCGCCCGACCTTCCCTCGCCGCTAGTTGCCTGTTTCTATCCGCCGGCAATGGCGACGGTACGGCACTCGGCGGCCTATGTTACCGAAATATGGCGCCTGCTCGCGAAAAAACGAGCACAAACGGGCGAAATTTCTCGCCGTCGGTCGGGGCGCCTTTGAGGCGCCCCGCCGAATTGGACGTGCCGAAGGCGTCAGCTCGCCGCCTGCTTGCGCGTCACTTGATCCGAGATGTCCTCGCCGCTCTCTTGGTCGACGGACCGCATCGACAGCCTGACCTTGCCGCGGTCGTCGATGCCGATCAGCTTCACCTTCACCATGTCGCCCACCTGAACGACGTCGGTGACCTTGTTGACCCTCTCGGGCGCCAACTCGGAAATGTGAACGAGACCGTCGCGGCTGCCGAGGAAATTGACGAAAGCGCCGAAATCCACGGTCTTGACCACCTTGCCATTGTAGATCACCCCGACCTCCGGTTCGGCGGCGATCGAACGGATCCATTCGATGGCGGCGTCGGCCGCGGTCTGGTCGACGGCGGCGACCTTCACGGTCCCGTCGTCGTCGAGATCGATCTTGGCACCGGTGACCTCGCAGATCTCGCGAATCACCTTTCCGCCCGGACCGATGACCTCGCGGATCTTTTCTTTCGAGATGGTGATGACGGTGATCCGCGGCGCCATGCTGCTGATGGAGTCGCGGGCACCGGAAATTCCCACCGCCATCTCACCAAGGATATGCAGCCGACCGTCGCGGGCCTGATCGAGGGCGACCCGCATGATCTCCTCGGTGATCGAGGTGATCTTGATGTCCATCTGCAAGGCGGTGACACCGGCCTCGGTTCCGGCGACCTTGAAATCCATGTCGCCGAGGTGGTCCTCGTCTCCGAGGATATCCGAGAGCACGGCGAACCCATCATCCTCCTTGATCAGGCCCATGGCGATCCCGGCAACGGGCCGCGGCAGGGGAACCCCCGCATCCATCAGCGACAGCGATGTTCCGCAGACGGTTGCCATCGAGGACGACCCATTGGATTCGGTGATCTCCGAAACCACGCGGATGGTATAGGGGAAGTCCTCCTTGCTCGGCATCAGCGGGCGGATCGACCGCCAGGCGAGCTTGCCGTGGCCGACTTCCCGCCGCCCGGTGAAGCCGAAACGGCCGGCTTCGCCGACCGAGTAGGGCGGGAAGTTGTAGTGCAACAGGAAGTGCTCGCGGTACTCGCCGGCCAGGGCGTCGACGATCTGCTCGTCCTGCCCGGTTCCCAGCGTCGCGACGACCATCGCCTGCGTTTCGCCCCGGGTAAACAGCGCACTGCCGTGAGCCCTGGGCAACAGACCGACCTCAACCGCGATCTGCCGCACGTCGGCGGTGCCGCGCCCGTCGATGCGCTTGCCGGTGTCGAGAATGCCGCGGCGGACGATGTCACGCTCGAGTCCCTTGAATACATCCTCGAAGTGGTCGGCCACATCGGCCTCGTCGAACCCGCCGTCCTCCGACAGCGATTCCGCGATTTTCGATTTAACCTCGGCGACCTGGTCCCGCCGGGTGGACTTGACGACTTCACCGTAGGCGGCACGGAGGTCGGTCTCGCCCAGCGCACGGACTCGCTCGGCGATCGCATCCTTGTTCGCCGGGGCTGCCGGCAGATCCATGGGCTCCTTGGCGCACGCCTCGGCCAGCTCGATGATCGCATCGATGACCGGCTGGAAGGCCTTATGTCCGAACGTCACCGCGCCGAGCATCACCTCTTCGGACAGCTCGTGGGCTTCGGACTCGACCATCAGCACGCCATCGGTGGTGCCGGCGACAACAAGATCGAGCGCGCTCGACGACATCTCGTCGATCTGCGGATTGAGCACATACTCGCCATCGATATAGCCGACCCGGCAACCGCCGATCGGCCCCATGAACGGCACACCCGAGAGCGTCAGCGCCGCGGACGTGCCGACCATCGCAACGATGTCGGGATCGTTCTCGAGGTCATGGCAGAGGACCGTGCAGATGATCTGGGTTTCGTTGCGAAACCCCTTGACGAACAGCGGACGGATCGGCCGGTCGATGAGCCGCGATGTCAGCGTCTCCTTCTCCGCCGGCCGGCCTTCGCGCTTGAAAAAACCGCCGGGGATCTTACCGGCGGCAAATGTCTTCTCCTGGTAGTGGACAGCGAGAGGGAAGAAATCCAGTCCCGGTCTCGGTGTCTTCTCGTAAACGATGGTGCATAGCACCTTGGTTTCGCCATAGCTGGCGAGAACGGCGCCGTCGGCCTGGCGAGCGATCTTGCCGCTCTCCAATGTCAGGGTACGGCCACCCCATTCGATTTCCTTACGGAACTCCTGAAACATGCTGTTGCTTTCCTCAATACCTACAAGCGGCGGCCCCCAACGGGCCGACGCTGGCGCCGGGTCCATGACGGGACCGCGGGCGTCGTTGCCTCCACCGCGAAATGCGATTAGCGGCGGAGTCCCAAGCGCTTGATGACTTCCTCGTAGCGCTTGGCTTCCTTCTTCTTCAGATAGTCCAGAAGGCGCCGCCGCTGACCGACCATCATCAGCAGGCCGCGGCGTGAATGAAAGTCCTTCTTGTGCACCTTCAGGTGTTCGGTGAGGTTGCGAATCTTCTCGCTGAGGATGGCCACCTGCACCTCCGGCGAACCGGTATCCTTGTCGCCAGTGGCGTATTCTCCGATGAGCTCTTGCTTGCGCTCGGCAGTAATCGACATCTCGTACTCCGTCACTTAGAGGTTCAGAACGCGAAGGGGGCGAATTTCGCCCCCGCTTATGCGGGCCAACGCCACCGGCCTGCCCTCTGCCATCGCGCAGAACACTGCGTCCTTTGACACGCGCGTGAGGGGGGTCCGGTTTGCCACGGGCAGCACTGCAACGGGCTGTCCGTGCTGCAGGCGTCGGGCCTCCGCTCCGGTCAGGGCCAGCGCCGGGATGTCGGCCAGCGCGGTCTCGACCGCAAGCAAGTACTCCGCAAGCGGCGCACTATGCCCGAGGGCATCCAGTTTATCCAAGGAAATCGCTTGCGCTTCGGTGAACGGTCCGACGGCGGTGCGCCGCAGTTCAGCGATGTGTCCGACGGTCCCCACTGCCGCGGCAATGTCGCGGGCAAGCGCGCGCATGTAGGCGCCCTTACCGGCAACGCACTCGAACTCGGCATGGTCGCGGTCGGGCTGGCCGAGCAAGACGAGCCGTTCGATGACAACCGCGCGTGGTTTGAGCTCCACCTCGACGTCGGCGCGCGCCAGCGCATACGCCCGATGGCCTTCGACCTTGATCGCCGAGTACGCGGGCGGCACCTGTTCGATGGTGCCGGTGAATCGCGGGAGCGCGTCCTCAATGGCGGTCGCATCGGGTCTGCAATCGCTCGTTTCGACGACCGCGCCTTCCGAGTCGTCCGTGGCCCGCGCTTCGCCCCAGCGAACGGAAAAACGGTAGGTCTTGAAACCGTCCATGACGTAGGAGACGGTCTTGGTCGCCTCGCCCAGCGCCACGGGCAGGACGCCCGTCGCGAGCGGATCGAGCGTGCCGCCGTGGCCGGCCTTCGCCGCACCGGTTGCGCGGCGCACCCGGGCGACGACAGCCGCAGAACTGACACCCGACGGCTTGTCGACAACCAGCCAGCCGTGAACCGGCAGACCGCCCCGCCTACGACCCATCTTCGCTGACCTCCGTGTCGTCCGCCCCGCCTTCGCGCAGCAACGCGTCAATTCGGGACGCACGGTCGAAGGTCGTATCTGAATGAAACACCAGGTCGGGCGCGAACTTGAGCCTCACGGCTGCGGCGACGCGGCGGCGAAGGAATGGACGGGCCCGGTCCAGGGCCTGCAGCACCTCGGTAACGTCACCGCCGCCCAGTCGAGTCACATAAACGGTCGCAATCCTGAGATCCGGGCCGACCCGAACCTCAGTAACCGTGACCGGTGAATCGGCCAGGCCCGGGTCACGAACCTCGCCCCGCTCAAGGATCCACGCCAGGGCGTGGCGGATTTCCTCGCCGACGCGCAACTGCCGCTGACTCGGCGCGCGGGCCTCACGTCTTCGCATGGGTTCCTCGAACGATACTCGGGAGCAGCAGCGGCGGGTTCGGTCTAGCGCCGGGCCTCAGAGCTCCCGGGCGACCTCCTCGATCTCGAAGCACTCGATGAGATCGCCGATCTGGATATCGTTATAGTTCGCGAACGCCGCCCCGCAGTCGTACCCCTCCTTGACCTCCTTGACGTCGTCCTTGAACCGCTTGAGCTGCGAGAGATCGCCCTCGTGGATGACCACGTCGTCGCGCAGCAGCCGTACCCGCGCCCCGCGGCGAATCATGCCCTCGGTGACCATGCAGCCGGCAACTTTTCCGACCTTGGTGATGTTGAACACCTCGCGGACCTCGGCGTAGCCCAGCATGTTCTCCCGCAGTTTCGGCGCGAGGAGACCGGACATCATCGTCTTCAGGTCGTCGGTGACGTCATAAATGATCGAGTAGTACCGGATGGCGACACTGTCGCGTTTCGCCAGCTCGCGCGCCTGCGGATTCGCCCGGACATTGAACCCGATGATCATGGCGTCCGAGGCCCGCGCCAACGTCACGTCGGACTCGTTGATGCCGCCGACCGCCGCATGGAGCACCTGTGCCTTGACCTCGTCGGTGCTCAGTTTCTCCAGCGCGCTGACGATGGTTTCGACGGAACCGTGGACGTCGCCCTTGACGACGACCGGCAATTCCTCGGCCTCGCCTTCCTGGATACGCGTGAACATCTGCTCCAGGCTGCCGCGCCCGGAAGCCGCCGCCTTGGCGTCCCGCTGCTTGCGCCGGCGGAAATCCGTGATCTCGCGGGCACGGCTCTCGCTTTCCACGGCCGTGACCTCGTCGCCGGCGGCCGGCGTGCCGTTCAAACCGAGAACCTCGACGGGCATGCCGGGTCCGGCTTCCTCGACATCGGTGCCGGTGGCGTCGACCAGGCCGCGGACACGGCCCCACTCGCTGCCGGCGACGAAGATGTCGCCGACACACAGCGTTCCCCGCTGCACCAGCACCGTTCCCACCGAGCCCCGACCGCGCTCCATCTTCGACTCGACGACCACGCCCTCGGCGTTGCGGTCGGGATTTGACCGCAGATCGAGAAGTTCGGCCTGCAAGAGGATCAACTCTTCCAGCCGGTCGAGATTGGTCTTTTCCTTGGCGGAGACATCCACAGACAGAACCTCGCCGCCCATTTCCTCGACGACAATGTCGTGCTGCAGAAGTTCGGTGCGCACGCGGTTGGAGTCGGCGTCGGGCCGATCGATCTTGTTGACCGCCACAATGATCGGCACCCCGGCGACCTGCGCGTGGCGAATCGCTTCAATGGTTTGCGGCATCACGCCGTCGTCCGCCGCCACGACCAGCACGACGATATCGGTGACGTTGGCCCCGCGGGCCCGCATATCGGTGAATGCGGCGTGACCCGGCGTGTCGATGAAGGTGATCCGGGCCCCGTCGGGTGTCGTCACCTGATAGGCGCCGATGTGCTGGGTGATGCCTCCGGCTTCGTGGCTGGCGACGTCGGTTTGGCGAAGGGCATCGAGCAAGGATGTCTTGCCGTGGTCAACATGGCCCATGACGGTGACGACCGGCGGCCGCGGGACCAGGTGTTCGTCCTCGTCCTCCTCGCCGCGCAGTCCGATCTCGACATCTGCATCGCTGACGCGCCTGACGTTGTGGCCGAATTCGCTGACCACGAGCTCTGCCGTATCGGCGTCGAGAGTCTGGGTAATGGTTGCCATCACCCCCATCTTCATCAGCACCTTGATGACGTCCGCGCCGCGCTCGGCCATTCGGTTCGACAGTTCCTGAACCGTGATCGTCTCCGGAACGACGACGTCGCGGATGACCTTGTGGCTCTCGGCGGGCATTTCCTGGCGAAGCCGCTGTTTCTCGCGTTCGCGTGCCCGCTTTACGGCGGCCAGGCTTCGGACCCGCTCACCGCGGTCCTCCAAGGCTTCCGATATGGTCAGCTTGCCGCTGCGCCGGCGGGCCTCACCCCGACGCACCGGAGTCGTCGGCCGTTTCGCATCGGCGCGGAGAGTCCGCTTTGCCTTGTTGCGTTGTTCGGCGTCGTCCGCATCCGCCTTGGTGTCGGTCTTGGCAGCCGCGGCGCCGGACTTCGTCTCCCGCTGCTTCGCCTCAAGCTCAGTGACTTCCATCGCCACCCGCTCGGCCTCGGCGCGCTCGGCTTCTTCCCGTTCGGTTTCCTCGCGGGCCTCTTCTTCGGCGCGTTGGGTGTCGCTGTCCTCGGCAACTTCGGCGTCGGAGTCGGCGACTGGCTCCTCGGCTTCGACCGCGAGTTCCACCTCCTCGGCAGCCGGCTCGACCGGAAGCTGCTCTTCTTCGGGAAGTTCGTCCTCGGTCTTCTTGGCGTCCTGCAGCGCGCGAACCCGCGCGGCCTTCTCTTCCGACGTCAGGCTCGCCGCGGTGCCTTCCCGCGCGACGCCATCCGCCTCGGCAAGGCTCGCATCCTCTTCCTGATCGCCAAGCACCTGGTCCGGATCGTGGCGCACCTCGGCCATATGCCCGCCCGAATCCGGTGCGTAGGTTCGCTTCTTGCGAACCTCGACGGTGACCATCTTCGAGCGGCCGTGCGAGAAGCTTTGACGCACCTGACCGGTCTCGACCGTCCTTTTGAGCTCGAGCTTGCCGGGTCTCGACAGTCGTCGCGGCTTGCTCTCCTCGTGTTCTTTGATCTCGGTCATGTCTACACTACCCACAACTGGTGTGGCTCAACTCCCCCCTGCAGCGGCATCCGCCACTGCGCCGCGACGCAATCCCGATAGCCTTGCCCCGTCGCAGCGCAGGCGATCAGCCAACGTCCCCGGTGCAACGGCCACATGGACAGCGCGTTCACGCCCGAACGCTTGGCCCAGTTCATCGGCGCTCAGCACGTCCAGCAACGGGATGCCGGCTGCCAGCCCGTGAACCTTAGCCCGTCCGCTTTCGCCACCGTCCGCGGCAGCCAGGACCAAGCCTGCGCGGCCGGATTTCAGCCAGTCCCTGGCCTTTTCGTATCCCGCCACGGCCTGTCCCGCACGCCGGGCCAAACCGATCAGGTCGAGACAACGCCGGACCATCAGGCGCTCGATCTGATCCGCGAACCCGGCAGCAATCCGTACGTCGCGCCGCGCCGCCTTGGCAAACAGGTTCCGAACGCAGGCTTTCTCTAACACATTCCGGTCGGCGCTCAACCAAAAACCGCGCCCTGGCAGTCGGCCTTCGGCGTCCGCAACCACATCGCCATCGGGTCCAATTACGAATCGCAACAGTTCGTCCTTGCCTCGGACGGCCCCGGTGACGATGCATCTCCGGGTCGGTCCGTCGCCCTTCTTGCTACCGGTCGCCGCCTTCCGCGGGCGCGCCATCCGTGTTCAACCATCCTGTCGGTCCGACGCCGGTCCGTCCGTCGCCGGGGCTTCCCCCGCTTCATCGGCACCGGCCACCGTTTCGGCCGCGGCGGTTTCCGCGCCATCGTCCGAGCCCGTGTCCTCGTCCTCCAACCAGTGGGCCCGCGCGGCCATGATGATCTCTTCGGCGCGATCCTGACTCAGCGAACCGGCGGGAGCAATTTCGAGAAGTTCGTCGGCGGCAAGATCGGCCAGGTCATCGAGCGTCTTGACGCCGTTTTCGCCGAGGGCGACCAGGATGGCCGGCCGCATCCCGTTGACGGCGGCGATATCGTCGGAAACGCCCAGTGCTACCCGCTTGGCAGCGAACTCCTCGTCCCTCTCGGCAAGGAAGGCGCGGGCACGTTCGCGCAGTTCGTCGGCGACGTCCTCGTCGAATCCTTCGATCTCGGCGAGATCCTCGACCGGCACAAAGGCCACTTCCTCCACAGAGGTGAAGCCCTCGGTCACCAGAAGATGCGCGATGACATCGTCGACGTTAAGGGCGTCGATGAACTCCTGCGAACGATTGCGGAATCCCTCGGTGCGGCGTTCCGATTCCTCGGCCTCGGTCAGGATGTCGATGTCCCATCCGGAGAGCTGCGACGCTAGACGCACGTTCTGGCCCCGCCGTCCAATGGCGAGGCTGAGCTGATCGTCCGGGACGACAACCTCGATGCGGTGGGATTCCTCGTCGAGCACCACCTTGGACACCTCGGCCGGGGCGAGGGCGTTGACGATGAACGTGGCCGGGTCGGGTGACCACTGGATGATGTCGATCTTCTCGCCCTGGAGCTCGCCGACCACGGCCTGCACGCGCGAACCGCGCATGCCGATGCACGGGCCGACCGGATCGATGCCGGAATCGTGCGATAGCACGGCGATCTTCGCGCGCGAACCGGGATCGCGGGCGACGGCCATGATTTCGATGATCCCGTCATAGATCTCGGGAACTTCCTGCGCGAACAGTTTCGCCATGAACTGGGGATGGGTCCGCGACAGAAAGATCTGCGGGCCCCGCGGCTCTTCGCGAACATCGAGGATGTACGCACGGACCCGGTCGCCGGTGTTCAAGTGCTCACGCGGAATCGATTCGTGCCGGCGCAGCATCGCTTCTGCGCGCCCCAGGTCGACGACGACGTTGCCAAACTCGACCCGTTTGACGAGACCGTTGACGATCTCGCCGGAACGGTCCTGGAACTCCTCGAACTGACGCTTGCGCTCGGCATCGCGAACCTTCTGGACGATGACCTGCTTCGCGGTCTGAGCGGCAATCCGGCCGAAATCGATGGGTGGCAACGGATCGACGAGGAACTCGCCGATCTCGGCGTCAGGTTTGCGTCTGCGCGCGTCTTCGAGGGTCAGCTGGGTGGTTTCGTTTTCGATCTCCTCGGCAACCTCGAGGAAGCGCGCCAGGGAAATCTCGCCGCTGGTGCGATCGATGTGGGCGCGGATGTCATGTTCGTGCCCGTATTTCGACCGCCCGGCCTTCTGGATCGCCTGCTCCATGGCTTCCAGGACCTCGTCGCGGTCGATGCCTTTGTCACGGGCCACCGTGTCGGCGACCTGCAGTAACTCGGGTCTAGCGTGGACTGCGTCTACCTCAACCATCTTCGCCTTATCTCTCGACTGATCGTTCCTCCGCCCTCGCCAGCAACTCGTCGTTCAGGACGAGCTTCGCCCGCGAGATCTCCTCAAAGGGCAGCAGCACCTCGTTGTCGCCGAGGTCCATCCGCACCGCCTGGCCATCGGTGCCGGCGAGCCGCCCGGTGAACCGCCGCCGGCCATCGATCAAGCGGCCGAGTTCGATCCGCGCCTCGTATCCGGCGAACCGGTCGAAATCGGCGAGCCGCACCAACAGCCGGTCCAGCCCCGGTGAACTGACTTCGAGCGTGAACGCACCGGGGATCGGATCTTCGACGTCCAACAGCGCCGAGACGGCACGGCTGATTTCGGCGCAATCGTCGATGGTGATCGGGCTTCCGTCCGTGCGTTCGGCCATGACCTGCAAACGCAAGGCCTGCTTACCTGATATTTGGACACGCACGATGGCGAATCCCATCGCCTCAACCGTAGGAGCGATGATGTCCTCGATCCGAGGGGCCAGCTCCATCACGTCTCCTGCCGTCGGTGCACGGAGCGCCGTGGCTCCAACGTCACCCCCGAAATAAATAAGGGCGGGCCGCCGGCCCGCCCCATCAAACCCGATCGTTGTCGTGGTCTAACGAGACCGAATCCCCATGGACTCGTACCGCTATATATATAGTTGAGCCCATTGAACTCAAGGGGTTTTCTTGCTGGCTCCCTTGAGGTCTGCGCGCCGTCGACGGACGAATCGCAGATAGGCGCAGGTGGCGCCGCGGGTCAGTGCTTTGGATTCATAACGGGTTTCGACCCAACCGGCGGGCGGGTGCCGCCAGTCTTGCGGTCGTCGCGCGGTCCAGGTGAATGCCGGATGCCGAGTGACGTGATCGAGGGTCCAACGCACGTATCCCGCATCGTCGGTGGCGAACCACAGCTCGCCCTCGTCGGCAAGCACCCGCGCGAGCGCGGCAACCGTGGCGTCCCCGATGAACCGCCGCCGGTGATGGCGGGCCTTGGGCCAGGGATCCGAGAACAGCACGAACACGCGGTGGACGCTGGCGTCGGAAAGCACGTCGAGCAGCGGACGGGCGTCGTCGTCGTAGATACGAACGTTTGCCAGGTCCAATGCGTCAACACGCGCGAGAAGTGCGGCGACGCCGTTGACGTAGGGCTCGCAACCAACGAATCCCACGTCCGGCCGACTCTGCGCCTGGGCCGCCAGATGCTCCCCGGCGCCGAACCCGATCTCAAGCCAAATCTGGGCCGGTGGCCGGGAGAACAAAGATGCCGGGTCGAGGGGTCCTTCGGCGGGAATGGAGAAACGCAGCCGCGGCAGCAGAGTGCCCAGCAAAGCCGCCCGTCCGGGCCGCAGCCGGCGGCCGCGGCGGCGGCCGTGAAAGCGATCGCCGCTCCCGTCCGGGCGCGGGCGGTCGCCGATCAACTTGCGCCGAAAGCCGATTTCAGCGAATCGACGAGATCCGTGATCTCCCAGGAAAACCCGCCATCGGGTTCGGGCGAGCGCCCGAAGTGGCCGTACGCAGCGGTCCGGGCATAGATGGGCCGGTTAAGGCCGAGATGCTCGCGGATTCCACGTGGGGACAGATCCATAAGATCCTGCAGGACCGTCGACAGACGATCCTCGTCGACGTCGCTGGTGCCGTGGGTATCGACATAGACCGACAACGGTCGGGAAATGCCGATCGCGTAAGAAAGCTGGATCGTGCAGCGATCGGCAATCCCCGCGGCAACAACGTTCTTGGCCAGATACCGGGCACCGTAGGCCGCCGAGCGATCGACCTTGGTCGGGTCCTTGCCCGAGAACGCGCCGCCGCCGTGGGGCGCCGCGCCGCCGTAGGTATCGACGATGATCTTCCGTCCGGTGAGACCGGTATCGCCGTCGGGACCGCCGACAACGAACCGGCCCGTCGGGTTGACGTAAAAGTGCTCTTCGTCGCACATCCATCCGTCGGGCAGCACGTTGACGACATGGGGACGAACGATCTCACGGACCTCGTCGACGCTGGCCTGGTCGGAATGCTGGGTCGAGATGACGATTGCCGTCGCGCCGACGGGTTGTCCGTTCACGTAGCGGAGCGTGACCTGGCTTTTCGCGTCGGGACCAAGGAGCGGCTCCGCGCCCGAATGCCGGGCCTCGGCTAGAGATTGAAGCATGGCGTGGGCGTAGAAGATCGGCGCCGGCATCAGCACGTCCGTCTCGCGGCAGGCGTAGCCGAACATGATGCCCTGATCGCCCGCCCCTTCGTCCTTGTTGCCGGCGGCGTCCACGCCGCGGGCGATATCCGGCGACTGGGAATGCACTTGGGAAGTGATCTCGGCGTCTTTCCAATGGAACCCGTGCTGCTCGTATCCGATATCGCGGATCGCCTGACGCGCGATCTCGCGCAAGCGCTCGTGGGTCATCGAATCGGGCCCGCGGACCTCTCCGGCGAGCACCACGAAATTGGTGGAGCACAATGTTTCGACGGCAACCCTGGAGAAGGGATCTTCCGCCAGGAAGGCATCGACAATGGCGTCCGAAATACGGTCGCAGACCTTATCGGGATGTCCCTCGGCGACGGATTCGCTGGTGAACACGTAATCGGACTTCCACACGGTCGCTACCTCCAGTCTGGTGCGAATGGCGTCGGGATCGGTATCGGACCGCGGACGACCTCGCGCATCGCGATGCCGGTTGGGCCGAGGAACCAGCGACGAAGTCGCTCCCAGGCATACGGGTGCCGGAAGCGGCGGCCCTTGTTGCAATCTTTCCCGATTGCGTCAAGGGCCTTGCCGCCGACAGAACGTCCCGTCCCCGAGGTCCGGGATCAGTCGACTTCGGGAGCGTTGCCTAAGGACTTGGTCAGCTCAAACAAGCGCTTGCGCACATGCGGATCGGTGATCCGGTAGTACGCCCTCACCAACTCCAAGGTTTCGCGCTTGATCAGGGGGTCCGGCTCCAGCGCCGCTTGGGGCTGGTCAGCCATCTGCCAAGAGATCCGGCCTTCGCCAGTTCTCATGGATTCCGGCATGTCGTCGAAGAAGAACGACACCGGGACATCGAGGATTCGGCTGAGTTCGAACAAACGCGAGGCGCCGATGCGATTGGCGCCACGTTCATACTTCTGGATTTGCTGAAACGTCAGTCCGACGGCTTCGCCGAGCTTTTCCTGACTCATCCCAAGAAGAGTGCGGCGAAGTCGTACGCGTCCGCCGACATGTATGTCGACGGGATTGGGAGTCCCCGGAGGGAGCCGGTCATATCTGATCGCGCTAACCGTGCTGCGACCTCGCCGTCCCCGGGATGGTTTTGCATTCATCATTTGGGTGGACACTCGCTAGGGTTGGAGGAAGTTTCTGCCGGCGCCGCATTCTGCGTCTCCGACCGCGGCATTGGAGCACAAGGCACCGCTTCCGCGCGACAATAACCCCATTCTACGCAGAGGCATCGCAACTTCGCAACATTTGCACAGATTAGTGGCAGATCAGAACATGTGATCTGCTACGGTTGCTGTGTCCTTCCCAAGCCGACACCGGCTGCCAATGCCGCGGCGACCAGCAGGCCGACCACCCAGTCGCCCAGCCGCCCATAGGGCGTGACCGACGGCAGTTTCTTGGGCAACGGACCGTCGACAATCCCGCTTTTGCCCAGTCCGAGGCTGGCTACGGTGCGGCCATAGGCGTCGATGATCGCCGAGATACCGGTGTTGGCCACCCGCACCAACGGCAGTCCCTCCTCCACCGCGCGCATGCGCGCCGCCGCCAGATGCTGATAGGGACCGGCCGAGATACCGTACCAGGCGTCGTTGGTGAGGTTGAGCAACCATGCCGGTCGGTCCCGACGGTCGACGACCTGGGCAGGAAAAATGACTTCGTAGCAGATCAGCGGGCTCGCCGGCGGCAATCCGGGAAAACGGAGTGTTGTCACCCCTGGTCCCGGGGAGAAGTCCGTTCTTCCGGCAGTGACCTTGGCGAAGCCGAGGATACTCCGGAACGGAACGTACTCGCCGAACGGGACCAGGTGCGCCTTGTCGTATCCGCCGACGAGCGTGCCATCCGTATTGATGGCGACAAGACTGTTCCAGACCTGCAGGTCCTCTCCCGGCGGGGTCCTCCGCAGCGTACCAACGATGCTGACCCCATTCGCCGGCGTCGCAGATCCGATCAGCCGACGCAGCGCGGGCTCTCCGGCGAGTACCGTCGGAGCGGCGGTTTCAGCCCAGATGACATGGGTCGGCGGCTGGTCCGTCGGCGTCGCTGCCATTGTCGTTTGCCTGAGGATGTGCTCGCGGCGCAGTTCACGTTTCCATTTCAGCCGCTGGTCGATGGCCGGCTGAACGAGCCTCAGACGCACCCCGTCGGCCACACCCGGGTCGGCACCGCTGAGACGCCATGCCCCGCCGGCCCAAACCGCTGCAAGCATCCCGATAGCAATGGTGACGGCGCCGAAACGCCGGCGTCCGCCACCGTCTGCCCAGACCGCGGGCATGGTCACCGCGATGATGGTGACTAGGCCGAGCCCGTACGTCCCGACAACGCTGGCGAACTGAATCATCGGTGCCGAGAACGCCCATGCACTCCCGACGAGGTTCCACGGGAATCCGGTGAACGCGTAGGCGCGCAGCCATTCGCTTGCGAGCCACGCACCGGCGAACACCAGGACCCCACCAACGCCGGATGTGCGTGTCGCCCGCGTGATCGCCGCGGCAACGGCCGGAAACAGTGCCAGCACGGCGGCAAGGCCGAGCACGGCGAACGGTACCAGCCAACCAAAGCGATCGGGAAACATCAGAAGGGCGTTGGCGACCCAATAGAGGCCGGCGGCGAAATGGCCGAGCCCGAACCACCATCCCGCCGCCGCGGCGCCACCGACGGACCGGGCGCCGGCGACCTGCCAGAACAGGATGACCAGCGCCGGCACCAGCATGAACCATGCGTGCACGGGCGCGAAGGCGGTTGCCGCCACCGCGCCGGCCAGAACCGATGCTGCGACTCGCCGCCATCGGGGCGCGGCCAGCACGAAATCGCGGATACCGGAGAGAACGCCTTTTGCCGATGTCGCCGACGCTCCGCCGGCGGACGGCGGTGGAGGAGGCGCCTCGGCGACCTCCATTATTCCGAGCCGGTGTCGGTCGCCGCCTCGGGCGGCGGCGCAAGCGCAATCTCGGGACCGCGAACGCGCAGCCGCCGGATCCGCCGTGGATCGGCCTCCAGCACTTCGAACTCGACCCCGGAGGGATGGCGGATCAGTTCGCCTCGTATCGGCACGCGACCGGCGAGCGAGAACACCAACCCGCCCAGGGTGTCGATATCTTCCCGTTCATCGTCACTGAGGATCGGGCCGAATTCGGATTCGAGACGCTCGATCTCGGCGCGGGCATCGGCATCCATGGCGCCATCGGGCCGGCGGACCAGATTGGGTTCGCGGTCGTGGTCGTGTTCGTCCTCGATTTCGCCAACGATCTCTTCGACCAGATCCTCGATGGTCACCAGCCCGTCGACTCCGCCGAACTCGTCGACAACCAGCGCCATGTGCGAACGCTTGACCCGCATTTCCAGCAGCAGTTCGAGAACGCGCATGGAAGGCGCGACGAACAGCACCCGGCGCACGATCTTGGCGAGCTGGAAGGTCTCCTCTTCGCCGCGCCAGGCAAGCACGTCCTTGATGTGCACCATGCCGATGGCATCGTCCAGCGTGTCGCGGTAGACGGGAATGCGCGAATGGCCGAGGCGAGTCATCATCTCGATCACGTCGGCAAGTTCCGCGCGGCTATCGACGGCAACGACATCGGCACGCGGGACCATGACGTCTTCGACGGCGCGGTCGCGGAGATGGAGGATGTTGGCCAGAAGAACGCGTTCTTCATCGTCGATGGGGATCTCGGCGTCTTCGCGTTCTTCGATGAGTTCCTCGAGGGCGTCGCGGGCATACGACTCGTCGTTGCGTCCGCGGCGGACCCGGCGCGCAAGGTCGCGAAACAGCAAACGGACGGCGGAATCCGAAGAACCGCCTGCACTTCGTGGCGAAGGTTCGCCGTTGGTCGTCGGAGCGCTATCGGACGTGTTGTCGTCCATTACGGCCTGCTACCCGGTGGAAGGGTCGACGTAGGGATCCGGCACGCCGAGGTTCTCCAGCACCCGAACCTCGAGGCGTTCCATAACGTCGGCCTCCGCGTCCGTACGATGATCGTAACCGAACAAATGAAGCATACCATGCACCACGAGATGGCTTAAGTGATCGGCCAGCAACCGACCGTCTCGCGTCGCCTCGGCCGCGACCGTTTCGTAGGCGAGCACGACATCTCCCAGCAGCAACGGCGCGTCGCCGTCGGTGGCCGGCTCGTGCTCGCCAGCGTCCATAGCCGCGAACGACAGCACATTGGTCGGTCGGTCCTCACCGCGAAAGGTCCGGTTCAGGTCCCGCATCCGCGCATCATCGGCGAGCACCAGGCTGACCTCGGCGCTGTCGGTCCGCGGGCCTGCGGCGGCGAACGCCGCCAGCGCCGCCCGCCGACAAATCGCCTCGGCGTCCGGAATCGCCTCGTGCCAAGCTGGAGCAGATGTCTCGATGTCGACCTCCAGCCGTTCAGCCATCACCGTCGCCAGCTTCGTAGCGGGCGCCGACATTGTGACGGCTTTCTGCACGATCGTAGGCGCGGACGATGCGAGTCACCAGCGGATGACGGACAACGTCGGCGTCACCGAAATGGATGAACGCGACGCCCGGAACGTCGTCGAGGATTTCGAGGGCGCTGCGAAGCCCCGACCGGGTGCCCCTCGGAAGGTCGACCTGACTGAGGTCGCCGGTAACGACCATGCGGGCGTTCTCGCCCAGGCGCGTGAGGAACATCTTCATCTGCACCGCGGTCGTGTTCTGCGCTTCGTCGAGGATGACGAACGCGTTGGCCAGCGTGCGCCCGCGCATGAACGCCAATGGCGCTACCTCGATCTCGCCGCTCTCCAGGCGCTTCACCACCTGCTGCGCCGGCAGCATGTCGTAGAGAGCGTCGTAGAGCGGACGCAGATAGGGATCGACCTTCTCGCGCATGTTGCCCGGCAGAAATCCGAGCTGCTCCCCGGCTTCGACGGCCGGCCGCGACAGGATGATGCGGTCGACCGCACCATTGACCAAGCGTTCGACGGCTTTGGCAACGGCGAGGTACGTCTTTCCGGTTCCGGCCGGGCCGAGTCCGAAGACCAGGTCGTGTTCATCGATGGCACGGACATAGGCGGCCTGCCGTGGGGACCGCGGCGAAACCGTGCGCTGACGGATGCGGATTGCCATGTCGGCATCGGTGACCGCACCCCCCACCGCCATCCGCAGCACCGCGTCGACGTCGGCGCCACCAACGGCGAGGCCGCGCCTCAGACGGGCGTAGAGGACGTCGAGGGCATCGCGCGCCGCGGTTACCGCATCGCCGTCTCCGGTGATCACCAGGTGGTTGCCACGAGCATCGATGCCGACATCAAGCGACCGTTCGATGCGCGCCAGGTGACTGTGGTGGGACCCGAACAGTTCTTGGACCAACCGGTTGTCGTCGAACGCGACGTCAAGCGACGTGGGCTTCGGCGTGGCCGCCGCCGTCGTTTTGGCCGGAGGCGTCAAGCCGCGGCCCTCTCGGTGACGCCGGTTAGGCTGTTGGCGAAGCCCGCGGTGATGCGCAGCGGCTGCACAGTGCCGAGTAACGAGTCCGGCGCCTCGGCGTGCACCGGCTGCATGTAGGGACTGCGGCCGACAAGCTGCCCCGGACGGCGTCCCGGCCGGTCGAGCAGCACGCCCAGGACGCGACCGACACACGCCGCGTTGAACGCCTGCTGTTGCTCGTTCAAGAGGGCTTGCAACGCGTCAAGACGTTCGGCCTTCACCGCATCGTCCAGCTGCGGTTCCTGAGCTGCCGGCGTGCCGGGCCGGGGACTGTACTTGAACGAATACGCCTGCACGAAACCGATCTCGGAAACCAGGTCCATGGTGGCGCGGAAATCGGCGTCGGTTTCGCCAGGGAAACCGACGATGAAATCGGAACTCAGCGCCAGATCGGAGCGCGCGGCCCTGAGACGATCGACCAGCCGACGGTAGTCGTCGGCGCTGTGGCGGCGGTTCATCGCCGAGAGCACCCGGTCCGAGCCCGACTGCACAGGCAAATGCAGAAACGGCATCAGCTTTCCGACGTCGCGGTGAGCGCCGATCAACTCGTCGTCGACGTCCGCGGGGTAGGAGGTCGTATACCGGATGCGCTCGATGCCGCCGATTTCGGCGACCGCACCGATCAGCCGGCCCAGCCCCCATTCGCTGCCATCGGACGAGGCGCCGTGATAGCTGTTGACGTTCTGCCCCAGCAGCGTCACTTCACGTACTCCCGCCGCCGCGTACCGCCGCGCTTCGGCGAGCACGTCGGACACCGGTCGGGAGTACTCGGCACCCCGCGTATAGGGGACGACGCAAAACGTACAGAACTTGTCACAGCCTTCCTGGACGGTCAGGAAGGCGCTCGCCCCGTCGGCAGCCTGGCGCGACTCCGGCAGATGGTCGAACTTGGGCTCGACCGGAAAATCGGTGTCCAGCACGGCTCCTGCGGCGCGCCCGGCACGGGCCACCATTTCCGGAAGCCGATGATAGGTTTGCGGCCCGAACACCATATCCACATACGGCGCGCGACGAAGAATCTCCTCGCCCTCGGCCTGCGCGACACAGCCGGAAACCGCGAGGATAAATGGGCCGTCGGGTCCGGTACGGCGATCCTTCAGCGCCCGAAGCCGGCCAAGCTCCGAATACACCTTCTCGGCCGCCTTTTCGCGGATGTGACAGGTGTTGAGGATAACCATGTCGGCGTCCTCGGGCAGGTCGACCGACACATAGCCAAGCGGTGCCAAGACGTCCGTCATACGCGCCGAGTCGTAGACGTTCATCTGACAGCCGTAAGTTTTGATATGAAGCTTTTTGGCCAAGGCCACTATGCCTGAGCGCTCACCCGCCGGCGCACCATCGCGCGCACATCATCGTCATCATTGTCGGTCGCCCTCGGTCATCGCCGACTGCGGGAAAGCGTAGCACCGACCCGTTGCGAGTCAAGGCGCCAGCCCGGGCGGCAAGACACGGTCGTCACTCGTCTCCCTTGCCTCGGCTGAGGGGGACGCCGTAGAGCTCGAGCCGGTGGCCGACAAGACGGTAACCGTGTTCGGCGGCGATCTTCTCCTGCAACGCCTCAATGTCCAGGCTGCGAAACTCGGTGACCCGGCCCGACTGGATGTCGATCAGATGATCGTGGTGCTGGTCCGAGGCCTCTTCGTATCGCGACCGGCCGTCTCCGAAATCGTGCCGTTCGAGGATGTTGGCCTCTTCGAACAAACGGACTGTCCGGTAGACGGTGGCAATGCTGATCCGTGGGTCGAGTTCGACCGCCCGGCGGTAGACTTCCTCGACGTCCGGATGGTCCGTGGCCTCCGAAAGCACGCGGGCAATGATCCGGCGCTGACCGGTCATTTTCATGCCCTTGTCTATGCACAGCTGCTCGATACGAGACGGTGATGCCATGATTCCTCCCAAACGCCCCCGTGTTCTTCAGCCTTTCCCGAACGGTCCGGGTCGGGGCAGATTGCTCTTTTCGGGCGTTGTGACCACGTGGACGGGCCGTCAGGTGCCTTGACGGCGTTGCCGGCGAGGCTTTGTACCAAGACCGATCTTTTTGGCCAAGTTGCTGCGATGCTTGGCGTAGCTCGGAGCAACCATGGGATAGTCCGACGGCAGTCCCCACCTGTCCCGATACTCCTCGGGCGTCATGCCATAAGCCGTCTTCAGATGGCGCTTCAGCATTTTGAGCTTCTTTCCGTCTTCCAGGCAGACGATATAGTCCGGGAACACGGATTTCTTGACGGGAACGGTCGGCCGCGGCCGCTCGGCCGCAGGCGGTGCCGACCCGACGGTGACCAGGGTCTTGTAGACATCGGTAATCAGACCCGGAAGGTCGCTGACGGCAACGGTATTGTTTCCGACGTGAGCGGCGACAATCTCCGTCGTCAACTCGAGCATTTCACTTAGTTTTGAGTTTTCGCTCATCTGAACTTGTTCCCCGATTTCTTAATTCAGCGACCACTATATAATAACGATCGTCAATCAAGGCAACAAGGTTCCATGGCCAATACAAAGCGAGACACGCGACACTCGGGCGCCGACTATTTCCTCGACATCACCGGTGAAGTCTGTCCGATGACCTTCGTCCGCACCAAGTTGCTGACAGAACGCATGACACCGGGAGAGATCGCCGAAGTCCGCCTGAGGGGTGCCGAACCGTTGGATAACGTTCCCCGGTCGATCGGCGAACAGGGGGACGAGGTGCTTGGCCTCGAACGCGAAGACCCGGCGGGTCCCGCCGACGGGATCCATCGGCTTCTGATCCGCAAGACCTGAGCGGCGACCCTACTCTTCGAGACTGCGGGCAAGGACAAGGGCGTCGACGGCGCCACCGCCGCGACGGTAGTACCCCCGGCGCCGCCCGACCTCCGAGAATCCAAGAAACGCGTAAAACGCCCGGGCCGGTTCGTTGTCTTCCGCAACTTCCAAGTAAACGCGCCGTGCCCCC
>Ga0209568_1000134_pt1 | contig 25901 bp, 24 predicted proteins | sample WorMetOlspDAHAB2_FD_187406 | JGI IMG/M metagenome (GOLD analysis project Ga0209568, IMG submission 187406) | Marine gutless worms symbiont microbial communities from Max Planck institute for Marine Microbiology, Germany - Olavius sp. DAHAB.2... ...
GGAATCGTTCGAAAATCTGTATGATATTCATGGCGTTTCGCTCCTTCGGCAGCCGGTTTGATCCCTCAACAAGATCAACATAGCTCCGGTGGGGCGGAATGTCAAGACCCTAAACTAGGAAATTCCGTTCGAAAATGATCTCGCCGGTGGGTGAATCGCCAACCGTATCGCCGGTATCCGTCACGCTGTCCGGAGCCCCACTGTGGCTGAACAGGACATTGCCGGTGTCCGGCGTATTGTCACCCGAGTCGTGGCCGTAGAGGGTGACATTGAAGCCCGAACCGCTCGTCGCATCGTCAAGCGAAATGGGGTCGCCACTCGAATTGAAGAAGCCATACCAGTGAAGGTCGGTAACGGTCGTCTCCGCGCCCAAGACGAAGGAATCGGCGAAATAGCCGGAGGACGTGGAGTTGTGGCCGCCGGACGTGACGTAATCGTGCCCGACGTCGATGATCGCGGCGTTGGCGTTGTCCGCCAGCGGGCCCACGGCAATAGCCAACGCCCCCGCTGCCACGCAAGTGTTAAGCCATTTCATTCGTTTTCTCCTCTGCGTTCGGCGTCCGGTTCGAGCCGGCACCACCCACGCTTTCGCAATCCGCATGCCATGATTCTTTATCCATTATTTTCAATGTGTTGAAAGCTGTGACGGCCGTCACACTGTAAAATCCCTCGACGCGCCAAATCTGTCAATATGACAAGCAAAACAATCGAACGATGCAGACCGGGCCGCATATTCATTATTTTCAAAGAGTTAACACGTGACAAGACGGGTCAACTCGGTGCCGTCGTGTCACAAAGCGGTGTTAAAGCTTCCGACATACGAAGAGCCCTCGCACACCCGGAGAAAACCGGCGAAAACCGAACTCCTTCCTTCGAACCGCCGGTTCAACGGCGCCGAAAAGTGGTTTAGCGTCTACCTGCGATTGTGAATCGAAAGATCAGCCCATGCTCGAAACCCGTGGGACGACGATGATCGCCGATACCGTCCGGCCGGCCGACTGAGACGTGCTCGCCGGCCCCCACCCGCCCGCCTACATCGGCACCAGCGGCTGGAGCTATGCCGGCTGGCGCCACGGATTCTACGCCGGGATTCCCCAGAATCGCTGGCTGGCGCACTGCGCCACGCGCTTCACGGCGATGGAGATCAACGCGACGTTCCACCGTGTCCTCGCGCCGGACGTCGTCGGACGCTGGCGAACGGACACACCGGCACCGTTCGCCTTCGCCGCCAAGGGCCATCGCATGGTGACCCATCGCCGGCGGCTGCGCGACGTGGACGAACCGCTGGCGCGCACCCGCGAAGGCCTCGCGCCCCTCGGCGACCGGTTGAAGGCGGTGCTCTGGCAACTGCCGCCGACGCTGCGCCGCGATGACGGCATCCTGCGCGATTTCGCTGACCGGCTGCACGCCTGGCCGGGGCCCCGACACGTGATCGAATTCCGCGATGCGTCGTGGTTCACCGACGAAACGCTGACGCTGCTCGGCACCCGCGACCTCGGCACCTGTATCTCCGACGCCGCCAGATGGCCATGCTGGGATGCCGTCAGTGCGCACATCGCCTACGTTCGGCTGCACGGCCACGAGCGGACGTACGAATCTGCCTATGGCGAGCGCGGCGTTCGGCCCTGGGCGGCACGGGTCGTCGACTGGCTTGCCGACGGTTGCGAGGTCCATGTCTACTTCGACAACGATGCCGAGGGCGCGGCCCCATACGACGCCGTCGAGCTGATCGCCCAGGTTCGTGCCGCCGGGGGGACCGTCTGACCGTCATGGCCGACCCACAGCAGCCCGGCCCCGTCACGCCCCTGCTGACCGACCTCTACCAGCTCAACATGGTTCAGGCGTATCTGGACGCCGGCATGATCGAGCCCGCGGTGTTCGAGTTCTTCGTTCGCCGCCTGCCGGCGAACCGCGGGTTCCTTGTCGCGGCCGGATTGGCCCAAGCGGTTGAATACCTGCAGGATTTCCGCTTCGACGACGCCGCGCTCGACTGGATCAGGAGGAGTGGTCGGTTCGGAGCGAACTTCATCGACTACCTGGCCGATGTCCGGTTCACTGGCGATGTCGATGCGATGGCCGAGGGAACTGCCTTCTTCGCCGACGAGCCGGTGTTTCGCGTCGTTGCGCCGTTGCCGCTGGCGCAGCTTGTCGAGACGCGGCTGATCAACATCGTTCACTTCCAGACCCTGGTGGCATCGAAGGCCGCGCGCATGGTGTTGGCGGCCGGCGGCAAGACGCTGATCGACTTCGGCCTCCGCCGGGCGCATGGCGCCGAGGCAGGGCTGTTCGCCGCCCGGGCCGCCTATGCCGCCGGGTTCGACGGCACAGCGACGGTCGCGGCCGAACCGGCGTTCGGCATCCCGGTGTTCGGCACCATGGCGCATGCTTTCGTCCAGGCTCATGACGACGAGACTCAAGCCTTCGAGCGATTCGCCCGCTCGAGGCCCGAGAATGTCGTTCTGCTGATCGATACCTATGACACCGAGGCCGGGGCGCGGAAGGTTGTCGAATTGGCTCCTCGCCTCGCCGCCGATGGTATCGCCGTGCGCGGCGTCCGCATCGATTCCGGTGATCTTGCCGCGCACGCCCGCACCGTTCGGGCCATCCTCGACGCCGGCGATCTCGAAGGCGTGCGGATCTTCGCCAGCGGCGGCATCGACGAGCACGAACTGGCCCGGTTTTCGGCCAGCGGGGCGCCAATCGATGGCTATGGAGTCGGCACCAGTCTGGTCACCTCCGAGGATTCGCCGGCCCTGGATTGTGCCTACAAGCTGCAGGAGTACGCCGGCATCGCCCGGCGCAAGCGGTCGGAAGGCAAGGCGACTTGGCCGGGCCGAAAGCAGGTGTATCGGCGCGCGGGGGCCGACGGCGGGTTCGCCGGCGACGTTCTGACCTGCGATTCGGATACCCGGCCGGACGAACCGTTGTTGCGCCCGATCCTGCGCGGCGGCCGTGTCGCCGGCCCGCTGCCCGACCTGGAAGCGATCCGCGAGCATACGGCCGACCAGCTGGCATGCCTGCCCGGCCATCTGCGCGACCTTCGTACCGTCCCCGCATACCCGGTCGACGTGGCTCCGGCGCTCCGGGCCTTGGCCGAAGAAGCCGACCGGCGGGCGGCCTCGGCCTGATCGGCGGCGAAACAAACCCCCGAGCGGGCGCCGCCACCGTCGGTACACACCCTTCCCCGACGCTGCAACTAAAGCGGCAACTTGTTGAAACTGACTAGCATTATTCCCCAAATCCGAGTATCCTTCATGCAACAAATGGTGCGAATCCTCGGGTTTTAGATCGAGATCATCGCCGATGTGGGAATGGACGCTGAACTGGGGCGAGGTCCGAAACGACATCGTCATCGGATCGTGCCCCCGGTCGGCGGAGGACATCGATACCCTGGCCGCGGAGACCGGCGTTTCGGCCCTGCTGTCGATCCAACACGACGAATGTCGGGCTCACCTGAAAATCGACTACCGCACCCACAAGGACCACGGCGTCACCCGGGGATTGACTCTGGTGAATGCTCCCATGCGCGATTTCGACACGGACAGCCAGCGACGCCACCTCGCCGACGCCGTCCACGGCCTGCATGTCCTGCTAAACGCCGGACACCGCGTCTATGTCCACTGCACCGCCGGCGTGAACCGGGCGCCATTGACCGTGCTCGGCTATCTGGATTTCGTCGAGTCCATGTCCGCCGCCGAGGCAATGGTGCTGATCCGCGCCGGCCGGCCGGGGGCGGAACCCGATATGGACGCCTTTCACGGTGCGCGGGCGGATCTCGTCGAGCGCCACCGCGGGCGATCCTGATGCGGGCATGGGAGCTCTATCAGCAGGATCCCGACACAGGCGCCGACGAGAACTGGTTCGCCGCAGAGCGCGAGATCATCCGCGACGCCTTCTGGCGGCAGCTGCCAGGAAACCGCGCCGCCTGAGTGGCCATTCGACTTAGAAAATTCGAGAAATCCCGGCTGAAAGTGCGTCAGTGCGGCCAGGCGCGGTCGGCGAGGAATTCGCCGATCTTGCGGTCCTGCGTGGTGATGTGATCCATGAACCAGCGTTCGAGGAATCGGGTGACGGTCACCAGCTCGTCTCGACCCGGATCGACGATCAGCCGCGCCAGGAAATCCTCGGCATCGTGCAGCAGGTGGCGGTGCATCGTGCGGTGATGCGCACGGCCGGGATATCCGACGTCGGCCATCAGCCGTTCCTCGCGCCCGAAGTGCTGGCGGACCTGGTAGATGAACCCGTGCAGCGCCAGGGCGAGGGCGTGTGGATCGGCTTCGCGCTGCAGGGCGCGAATGAAGGCGTGATAATGGGCGAAAACCTTAGCGTGGTCGGCGTCGATTTCCGGGACGCCGATGCGCGCCGCCTCGAGATCTTCATCGGAGATCGGTGGCGGATGGGCAAGGCGCAGGAGCGGCGCGTCGCCGCCGGCAAGCTGCTGACGCCCGCTGTCCGCCCGTCCACCGGTGTCGCTCTGCGCGGCGCCGGCGACCGCTAGGTGCCCCGAGTGAACCATCTCGCTCCCGCAATATCGGATCGACAGAACACTCTACAATATCACAATTTGATGCGCCGCACAATCTGTGTGCGGCGCAATAGATCGTAAGTTTGGCCAGATCTTCGGCGCTAGGGCGAGATGGTTTCGAGCGAGGAGAACCGCGGCCGGAAGAAGGCGTATTTGTACAGCGTTTCCCCTTCGAGCACGGTCTGGAAGATCATCGGTTCGTAGTCGTAGAAGACCTCGGTGGCGACGACGCTCTCGCCGTCCCGGACCTCGAATCCGCTGGGCAGATTGGCGGTGCCGCCCTGGACGCCGATGGCGCTGCCGCCGGCGCCGCCGCCGTACGCCCGCTGCCAGTTGATGGTCGCGACGCCGCCCGACGAACTGATCGAATTGACCACCACCTGCCCCTCATTCTCGATGTCGTACGGGTCCATCACGTAACCGCTGGCGGTGAACAGGCTGCCCATCTCCGCCTCGCTCATGCCGTAGGACTGGGCGACCAAGTCGGCGATGGTCGCCGATGTGCGTTCGACCTTCTGATTGATCAGCACGTACCGGGTGATCTCGACTCCGGTCAGCAACAACGCGGCCAAGACCGGCATCGCCATGCCAAGCTCGACCGACAGGTTTCCCCGGCGATCACGAAAGAAGCGGCGGATCGCACCCATCATCAGACCGGCTCCTCTTCGTCCCACGGCTCGTTGCGTACGGCGACACTGGCGTTAAGAGTGAAATAGCCGTCATCGCCGATCAGCGGTCCGGCCAGGGGCGTCAGCACCTCCCAGTCGTACTTGATGCGGTAGACGACCACTTGACCGGACCCGCCGGCCCCCTCTTCGCCGACATCGTCGTCGTGCTGGCCGTTGCTGTTCTCGTCGGTGTAGGTCTCGCCCGAGTCGTACTGGCCGTTGCCGTTACCGTCGACGTAGTCCTCGCCGCGGCCAATGTCGTCGAAAGTGGGATAGCTGCGGATCTCGATGTCGGCGGCGGTGACGTCGACAAGGCCGATGGTGCGCTCGCCGATGATGTCGATGATGTATTGCTCGCGGCTGGCACCGCTTGGATCGCGGCCGGTGATGGAATATCGGGCGGCATCTCGAAGGCCGCTTTCCATCAGGATGTTAACGAACATGATCATGCCGAACTCGATGGTACCTGCGGTCATCATGAACAAAACCGGCGCGGCGAACGCGAACTCCAGCGTTGGCGAACCCCGTTCATCGCGGCCCAGGCGCAGCAGGCGTCGAAGCAATCCAAACATCATCAACCCCAATTGGGCTTTTTTGGGTCGGCACATGATATTCTTTCGATACAATACTTTCAATTACTATATTTGCTGACATTTTTTCTTATTTTTAATTTATTTTTATTTTAGATAAAATTTTAGAGTTCTCACTGCTACGCCTCGGCCATTGACGCCGACCGGCGCCCCGCTACTCTGGTGCCGGGTTCGCACACGGTGATCGGGGGGAACGGCCAATGAAACTGCTGCGCTACGGACCGAAGGGTGCCGAGAAGCCGGGGCTATTGGATGCTGCCGGGCATGTCCGCGATCTGTCGGAACACGTCACCGACATCACCGGCGAGGTGCTGGCCCCCGACCGCCTCGCCGCGCTCGCCACACTGAAGGCCGACGAATTGCCGCTGATCTCCGAGCCGCCACGGCTGGGAGAACCGTTGACCGGTATCGGCAAGATCCTCGCCATCGGCCTCAACTACCAGAGCCACGCCGACGAAACCGGTTCGCAGACCCGCGCCGAGCCGATGCTGTTTTCCAAGGCGGTCACCGCGCTCAACGGTCCCTTCGATCCGATCATGATCCCGCTGAACTCCGAGAAGACCGACTGGGAGGTTGAGCTGGCGGTCGTCATCGGCACCAAGGCTCAGTATGTCGACGAGGCCCATGCCCTCGATCACGTGGCCGGCTACGCGGTCATCAATGACGTTTCAGAACGGTCGTTCCAAAAAGACCGCGGCGGCCAGTTCGTCAAGGGCAAGAGCGCCGATACCTTCGCGCCCCTCGGCCCGTGGCTGATCACGCGCGACGAGGTCGCCGATCCGCAGAACCTGAACCTGTGGCTGGACCTCAACGGCCGACGCCGCCAGACCGGCCATACCGGCGACATGATCTTCTCGGTGGTCGAGCTGGTCAGCCACCTGTCACAGTTCATGACCCTGATGCCGGGAGACGTTATCTGCACCGGAACGCCGGCGGGCGTCGGCTTGGGGTGCGATCCGCCGGAGTTCATGAAGCCCGGCGACGTGCTCGAGTTCGGCATCGAGGGCTTGGGCCAGCAGCGCCACGACATCATCGCCTACACGCCCGGCACCTGATCGATCGTGGTGTGCCGGCCGGCATTCACGGAATATCCGTGCTGCCGCACTGTTGGTCGATTGGGTGCCCGTACCCTTTCATCGCGGTCGCGGTGAGGTTACCTTTCGCCTCTGTTTGAACAGCCGGCAGCGACCATGACCACCGATCTCGCGGAGAAGTACGACCTTCGGGTCCCCCGCTACACCAGTTATCCGACGGTGCCACATTTCTCCGATGCCGTCGACGGCGACACCTATGCGAACTGGCTCGCCGCGCTCGACCCGGCCCGGCCACTGTCGCTCTATTTCCACATCCCGTTCTGCGATTCAATGTGCTGGTTCTGCGGCTGCTACACCAAGGTCGTGAAGCGCTACGAACCGGTGCGCCACTACCTCGACGTGCTTCTGGCCGAGATCGCGGTGGTTGCCGATGCCCTGCCGGCGCGGTTTCCTGTCCGCCATCTGCATTGGGGCGGCGGCAGTCCGACCATGCTCAAGGGCGTCGACTGGCGGCGAACCATCGATGCGCTCCGCGGTCGGTTCGACGTCGCGGACGACGCGGAGATCGCCGTCGAGCTCGACCCGCGGGACGCCACCGAGGACTACGTCGCGGCGCTGGCCTCAGCCGGCGTCAACCGCGCCAGCATTGGCGTGCAGGACTTCGACCCCGTGGTTCAGGAGGCGATCAACCGCATCCAGCCATACGAAGTCGTCGAACGGGTCTGCGGATGGCTGCGCAAGCACGGCATCGACAGCATCAATCTCGATCTCATGTACGGGCTGCCGCACCAGACCGACGAGCGGGTCGAGGCCATGGTCGACAACGCGGTGCGTCTCCGGCCGGCACGGGTGGCACTGTTCGGCTATGCCCACGTGCCGTGGATGAAGACCCACCAGAAGCTGATCGACGAGGCGGCCCTTCCGGGCGTCCGCGCCCGCTGGCGCCAGGCCGACGCCGGCGCACGGCGGCTCACCGAAAACGGATACCGCTCCGTCGGCCTCGACCACTTCGCGCGCCCCGATGACGAACTGGCCCACGCTCTCGACGCCGGCTCCGTTCACCGCAACTTCCAGGGCTATACCACCGACGGCGCCGAGGTCCTGCTCGGCCTCGGCGCCTCGGCCATCGGCCGCCTGCCGCAGGGATACGTGCAGAACTCGTCGCCGCTGAAGCCTTACGAAGAGGCCATCGCCGCCGGCCGGCTGCCGGTGGTCCGCGGCATCGAACTGGACGCCGACGACCGGCTGCGCGCCGAGGTCATTGAGCGGCTGATGTGCGACCTCGCCGTCGATCTGGACGCCGTGTGCTCGCACCATGGCGCCGACACCGCGGCCTTCGCCGATGAGATCGATCGCCTTGCACCGCTGGCCGACGACGGCATCTGCACGGTCGACGGTACCCGCATTGCCGTGACCGAGGCCGGCCGGCCTCTGGTGCGCCTTGTTGCCGCCACGTTCGATGCGTATCTTGGACGCGGCGGTGGCCGCCATTCCCGCGCCGTGTAGAAACCCGCGGCACGCCACGAAAGGACCTCGGATGCCTCGCACCGTCCGTCTTCTCATTCTCCTGCTCGTCCTCGCTCTGCCCATGGGCGCCGACGCGGCCGAAAAGGCCGGTACCGTCAGCCGGCTGGAAGGCGCCGCCATCGCCACCCAAGCCGGCGAGAGCCGCGCCCTCGCCGTCGGTGCCGACGTGTTCATCGGCGACCGGCTGTCGACGGGCCGCGATACCCGCATCGAGATGGACATGACCGACGGCACCATCCTCACCCTGGGCGACCACAGCACCTTCATCCTCGAGGACTACGGCGAGAGCCGGGGCGCGGTGATGGAACTGGTCCAGGGCGTGCTGCTCGGGGTCAGCGGCAGCCTCGCCAAGCTCCGCGACGACGGCATGACCGTCAAAACGCCGGTCGCCACCATCGGCATCCGCGGCACCACCTTCTGGGGCGGCCAGGAGACCGACCGGCTCGGCGTCGTCATGCTGGAAGGGACGGCGGTCACGGTGACGACGGCGGGCGGTACCGTGGAGCTGACCGAGCCCAACGCCGGCACCAACGTCATCGACCCGACGCAGGCGCCGACGCCGCCCGGAACCTGGTCCCCGGAGCGCCTCGACGCGGCGAAGAAGTCGGTGAGCTTCGAGTAGCCGCAAGGCCGAGGACACGACATCGTGCAGGAATATCTGAAATTCTTCATCGGCGGAGACTGGGTCGATCCGGCGGGCCCCGAGACACGGGACGTCATCGACCCGGCCACCGAACAACCCGTCGCCAGCATCGCCATGGGCACGGCCGTGGACGTCGACCGCGCCGTCGCCGCGGCCCGCGCCGCCTTTCCGGCGTTCTCGGCGACGACCGCGGAAGAACGGGCCGACTTGCTCGATGCCGTTTCAGCCGCCTACAAGTCCCGCGGCGCCGACATCGCCGAGGCGATCACCGCCGAGATGGGCGCCCCCGGCTGGCTTGCCAAGGCCGCCCAGATGCCCGCCGGAATGGCACACTACGCGACGGCGGCAAAGCTGCTGCGCACGTTTCCGTTCGAGGAGGTCCGCCGCACGACGCTGATCCGCAAGGAACCGATCGGCGTCTGCGGGCTGATCACGCCATGGAACTGGCCGGCCAATCAGATCGCCTGCAAGGTCGCGCCGGCGTTGGCCGCCGGGTGCATGGTGGTCTTGAAGCCGTCGGAGCTGGCTCCGCTCGACGCGCTGATCCTCGCCGAGATCATGGCCGAAGTTGGGGTGCCGGCCGGCGTGTTCAATCTCGTCAACGGTGACGGCGTCGGTGTCGGCGAGCCGCTCGCCGCGCACCCCGACGTCGACATGATCTCGTTTACCGGTTCGAACCGTGCCGGCGTCCTGGTGGCACAGGCGGCGGCACCGACGGTCAAGCGGGTGGCCCAGGAGCTCGGCGGCAAATCGGCGAATATCATCCTTCCCGACGCCGACGTCGAAAAGGCGGTGGCCCGTGGCGTGGCGATGATGATGACCAACACCGGCCAGTCATGTAACGCGCCATCGCGCATGTTCGTCCCCGCCGACCGAAACGACGACGCCAAGGCGGCGGCGCGCTCGGCGGCCGAAAAGGTCCAGGTGATGATGCCTGCAGACGCGGACCGCGGGGCCATCGGCCCGATCGCCAATGCCGCCCAGTTCGAGCGGGTCCAGGCGATGATCGCCAGCGGCATCGAGGAGGGTGCGACGCTCGTCGCCGGCGGACCGGGCCGGCCCGAAGGTCTGAACAGCGGCTATTTCGCCCGGCCGACGGTGTTCGCCGACGCCACCAACGACATGACCATCGCCCGCGAGGAAATCTTCGGCCCGGTGCTGGTGATGATTCCCTACAAAGACGAGGACGACGCCGTCGCCAAGGCCAACGATTCGCCGTACGGGCTGTCGGGCTACGTCCAGTCGGGTTCCACCGAAAACGCCCGTCGAGTGGCGCGGCGATTGCGCACCGGCAACGTCCACCTCAACGGCGCCCAGCCCGACTTCGCCGCTCCGTTCGGCGGCTACAAGCGTTCGGGCAATGGCCGCGAATGGGGCGTGTTTGGACTCGAGGAGTTCCTCGAGGCGAAAGCGGTGATGGGCTGGGAGCCGGACCAGCCGGCATGACGAACGGCGCGCTCCGCGTGCGTCCTGGTCTCAGTCGCCACGCTCCGCTGATTTGCCCAGGATCCCCGTCGGTCGCAGCGCCAGTACCGCGGCCAACATTCCGAACACCGCGATGTCCCGTTAGGCCCCGGCTAGATAGGCCGACCACAGGGTCTCGAACACGCCGATCAGCGCCCCGCCGAGCATCGCGCCGGCAACCGAACCGATGCCGCCGACGATCGCCGCGACCAGCGCCTTGAAGCCGATCTGCAGCCCCATATAGGCACTCACGGTCCCGTAGTAGAGGGTGATGATGGTGTCGGCCAAGGCCGCAAGTGCCGATCCCAGCGCGAACGTCCATGCCACCGTACGATCGACGTTCACCCCCAGCAACGCCGCCATTCCATCGTCCTCGGAACACGCCCGGTGCCGACGCCCGAAGTCGGTGCGCATCATCAGCGCGAGCAATGCCACGCAGAGCGCCACGGTCACCGAGAGAATGGCGAGCTGTGCGGTACTGATCGCGACGGAAAACGTCCCGTCGGTGGCGATGGGGTGCGGGTCGGTGACGATGGGCGGCAGCCAGCGATCGCGGGATCCCTGGGAAAGGCGCAGGAATTCCCGTAGGGCGACGGCCAACCCAATGGTGGCGATCAGCAGAGCCTGGGTGCCGGTCCGCCGGAGAGGCCTGAACACGACACGTTCGGTGGCAACACCGAAAAGGGCTCCGATGATCACGGCGAACACGAGCACACCGAGCAACGTCAACGGCAACGGGCCGCCGCCAGCCGCGCCCACGAGGACAACGCCGAAGAATGCGGCGTAGGCGCCGATGGTCGACATCTCGCCAAAGGCGAGATTGATTCGGCCGACCACCGCATAGACCAGCGTGTAGGCAACGGCGAGAAGGATGTAGAGGCACGATACCGGCGCGGCGTTGACCAGCTGCTGTAGCAGGTAATAGGAATGGCCAATCGCCGAACCGGCCACGGCCCGGGTTTCGCCGGACGGTGCGGCTCCCCGCGATCCGGCGACGTCGAGCCAGATCCGCAGCATCTGCATCGACAGCGGCGAAAGCGGCCCTTCCCGGTCGGTGGTGACGGAGACCAGTGCCAGCCGTCCCGCGCCCAGGGGACCGCCGGCGAACCGGCAGTCGATCCAACGCTCGGCCTCGATACCGCCGCTGGCTTGTGCGCAATAGCGGATCACCACGCCGCTCTCGCCGTCACCGTGTGGAGAGCGTTCGCGGCCAAGCTCGACGACTGTTTCGGAGCGTTCCTCGAAAGCCGGGATCAGGCGTGCACAGTACCGTGCCTGCTCGGTATCGGCCCCGCATCCGGTGAGGCCACCAAGGGTGACCGCGGCGATCGCCGCGGCCCTCATCAGGCTGCGCGACGCGATCCGGCTATTCCCGCTTGCGGGCAAGGGTCAGGCCATCGCCGATGGGGACCAGGCTGAGGTCGACGCGGTCGTCGGCGTGCAGTTTCTCGTTGAAGGCGCGGATGGCCTTGGTGTCGTCGCTCTGTTTTTGCGGGTCGATGACGCTGCCACCCCACAGCACGTTGTCGACGCAGATCAACCCGCCGGACCTCAGCGGCGTCAGCGCGCGTTCGTAGTAACCGGCATAGCCGGTCTTGTCGGCGTCGATGAACACCAGATCGTAGGTGCCGGCGCCGCCTTCGCCGATCAGCGCATCGAGGGTATCGAGCGCCGGCCCCAACCTAAGATCGATGCGGTCGTCGACGCCAGCCTCGGCCCAGTACCGCCGGGCGATGGCCGTCCACTCTTCGCTCATGTCGCAGGCGACGAGCATCCCACCCGGCGGCAGCGCGCTGGCGACACAGATGGCGCTGTAGCCGGTGAACGTGCCGATCTCGATGGCCCGTTTCGCGCCGGCTAGCCGCGCAAGCAACGTCATGAACTGGCCTTGTTCCGGCGAGATCTGCATGCCGGCGTCGGGAAGTGCCTTGGTCTCGGCACGCAGCCGGGCGAGCACGTCGGACTCGCGGAGCGAGACCCGGAGGATGTAGTCGTAGAGCGCGTCGTCGACAGAGATAGTGCGGCTGGACATCGGTTCGGCTCCTTGCGCGGCGCCCCCCACGTCCGCAATCGTGTTCGAAAACCTACACCATCTGCAACCGGCGGCGGACCTCGGCGGCGATGTCGGTGGCGGCGTTCAGCGGCGGGTGGTGCCAGGTCTCCAGGGTTTCGCCGAGCGGGCGCGCATAGCCGGCGTCGCAGAGCTCGCGGTGCAGGCGCATATGCTTGTCGATGGCGAACCCAGGCGGCGCATAGATGTAGACCGGCGCCGTGCCGGCGCAGGCCTCGGCACACATGGAAACGGAATCGCCGGTGGCAATGACCGCATCGGCACAGGCGAGGTAGCCTAGGTAGGGATTGTCGCCACTGTCGCCCCAGCGGAACACGCGGGCCGGCACGGTGATCTCGGCGACGAGATCGTCGGCCGGCTTGCCGGTGCGCCGGCTCGTCGTGACCAACAGGGATCCGCCGGCGGCGGCGGCCATCGCCGAACACCGGCGGCCAAGATCGCGAGCCATCTTGGCGGTGAAGCGCCGGCGCTTGGTACTTCCGCCGACGATCAGTGCAATCCACGGCCTTGGCAAGTCGTCGAACCGCGGCCGCCACTCCGATGCCGCGGCGATCAAGGCTTCCGGCGTCACCCGGTGCGGCGCGCCGGTGATCGGCAGGATGTTGGGCGCCGGCGGCACCTGGTCGTGGCGCGGCACGGCGATGAGATCGAACTCGTCGGCGCCGGTGCGCCCGGGGTGCATCACCTGCACCAGCGTCGCGCGCCCCTCGCTCTTTCGCTTGATCGCCCGGGCGATGGGCGCGGTGCGCCGGCCAGCGCCGATGACCACGTCGGGCCAGGGTGGCACGAGGGCCGCCCGGCTCTCCGCAGCAACGCCGGCGAAGGATGCACCGACCAGGGCGTTGGGCAGCGCCGCCGCCGTCGCATAAGCGATGTCTTTGATGGTGAAGGGTCCGCCCAGCGCTTCGGCAACAGCGATCGCCTGCACGCGGGTCCCAGCACGCTCATCGGCCAGCACCCAGATTGACGGCTCCCCGGCGGCTGTCTCGCCCATCCTCCTACTCCGGCACCAGCACCGCGGCGCCGGTGAGGCGGCCGTCGCGAAGCCGCGACAAAGCATCGTTGGCGGCGGTCAGCGGAAAGGTCTCGATCTCGGTGGTCACCGGCACCCGCGGAGCCAGGTCGAGGAACGCCTCGCCGTCGGCCCGGGTGAGGTTGGCGACCGAGACGACCCGCTTCTCCCGCCACAACAGGTCGTAAGGGAACGACGGGATATCCGACATGTGAATGCCGCCGCAGACGACGGTACCGCCGGGCCGGATCGCGGCGAGTGCGGCCGGCAGCAGCGCGCCGACCGGCGCGAACAGGATTGCCGCGTCCAGCTCCTCGGGCGGACGCTCGTCGGAACTCCCCGCCCACTCGGCGCCGAGCCGGCTGGCGAATGCCTGGGCTGCCGTGTCTCCCGGCCGGGTGAACGCGAACGGCCGCCGCCCCTCCCAGCGGGCCACCTGGGCGACGATGTGGGCGGCGGCGCCGAAGCCGTAGATGCCGAGCCGCTCGGCATCGCCGGCCATACGTAGCGAGCGGTAGCCGATCAGTCCGGCGCACAGCAGCGGTGCCGCCTCGGCATCGCGGTAGCCGCCGTGAATGGGAAAGCTGTAGCGGGCATCGGCCAGCGCGTAGTCGGCGTAGCCGCCGTCGATCTGATAGCCGGTGAACCGCGCATTGGGGCACAGGTTTTCCTGGCCGGACCGGCAATATGAGCATTCGCCGCAGGTCCAGCCCAGCCACGGCACGCCGACCCGGTCGCCCACGGCGAACGCCTCGACGCCATCGCCCGTCTCGACCACCCGGCCGACGATCTCGTGGCCCGGCACGATGGGCAGCGCCGGTTCGGTCAGTTCGCCATCGACGACATGAAGGTCGGTGCGGCAGACGGCGCAGGCCGAAACCTGGATTAGCACCTGGCCCGGACCCGGTTTCGGACACGGCCGGGTGCGGTAGGCGAGCGCCTGCCCTGGCGAGTCCAGTACCATGGCGTGCATGGTGGCGTGAGCGTTCACTGGCACCGCCTAGCGTTTGGCGTTGCGGATGGCCGTCAGGGTCGTCCGCGTGGTAATGATTTCGGGATCGGTGCGGATCGCGATGACAGCCGGCCGGCCCTCGGCCAGTACCCGCTCGAATGCCGGCGCGAAGTCCTCGGTGCGGGTCACCGTCTCGCCGCGCACGCCGTAGGCCTCGGCGAGCCGTGCATAGTCGGGATTGGCGAGATCGGTGGCGACGACCCGGTCGGGGTACTCGCGTTCCTGATGCATACGGATCGTTCCGTACATTCCGTTGTCGAACACCAAGACGATCGGCGACGCCCCCACCAGGACAGCCGTGGCGATCTCCTGGCCGGTCATGCCGAAACCGCCGTCGCTGGCGCAGGCGACGACCACGCTGCCCGGCCGCTCGAGGCTCGCCGATACCGCGGACGGTACCCCGTAACCCATGGCACCGTTGGTCGCGCCCAACAGCCGCCGCCCCCCGCCAAAACGCAGGTACCGCTGCGGCCAGCCGGAGAAGTTGCCCGCGTCCACCATCACCACCGCGTCATTGGGCAAGAGTTCGTCGAGCCAGCCCATGATCCGCGCGAGATCGACATCGCCGCCGCCAGGCTCAACCGTGCGGTCGGCGAGGTAGTCGCGCCGCGCCCCGTCGGACCAGTCCCGCCACGCATCGTCGTTGACCGGCGCAAGCGCGCGGGCCGCTGACGTAAACGCCGGCATGGTCGACGCGATGCCGAGCGCCGGTTCGTAGACCCGGCCTAGCTCGTCGGCAGATGCGTGAAAGTGGACCAGCGCCGGCTTCGGTCCCTCGTCGACGCCGAACAGCGCATAGCCCTTGGTCGACATCTCACCCAGGCGCGTGCCGACGGCGAGCAGGACGTCGCAGGCTGCGGCGCGGGCAACAAGCGCCGGATTGGCGCCGATCCCCAGCTCACCGACGAAGTTGGGATGGCCATTGTCGAAGATGTCGTGCCGGCGGAAGGAACAACAGACCGGAAGGTTGTTGGCCGTAGCGAACGCGACAAGGTCGGTCTTCGCGTCCTCGGTCCAGCCGCTGCCGCCGACGATCATCAGCGGCCGTTCGGCATCGCCCAATATATGGTGAAGGCGTTCCATCTGGCCTAGATCTGGTGCTGCACCGTCGGGCGCCATGGGCTCGACGTCTTCGATCACGGCCTCGTTGGTCAGCACGTCTTCGGGCAGCGCAATGACCACCGGCCCGGGGCGGCCGGATCGGGCGACGTGGAGCGCTTCGGCCATCACCGCCGGCAGGCCTTCGGCGTTGTTGACCTGCACCGCCCACTTGGCGAGCGGCGCAAACATGGCGGCGAAGTCCACCTCCTGGAACGCCTCGCGGCCCTGGTGTGCGGTCGGCACCTGGCCGACCAGCAGCAGCATCGGCGTCGAATCCTGAAACGCCGTATGGACGCCTATGGAGGCATTGCAGGCGCCTGGACCGCGGGTTACCAGGCAAACGCCGACCTCCCCCGTCAGCTTCCCGTGGGCTTCGGCCATCACGGCGGCGCCGTGCTCGTGGCGGCAGGCGACCGTCGTGATAGCGTTGCCGGCGTCGTGAAGGGCGTCGAGCACGGCGAGATAGCTCTCGCCGGGGACGCAGAATACCCTCCTGACGTCATGGGCGCGGAGCGCATCGACGACCATTTGCCCGCCCGTGCGCTTGCGGTTCAAAGATGCGGTCATGAGTCCCCTGGATCTTTCGGCGGCACGCCGCCGCATTCCCATCATAGACGGGGGCAGCGGCGCAGGACCAGTCAGCAGACCACGCCGGCGGACACCGGATCGATGGCCGAGGCGACGGCGCGCCCGGCGAGCACCGATACCAGGTGGGCCCGGTACTCGGCCGAACCGTGGAGATCGGCGTTGAGGCCATCGGCGGAAACCTCAATGCCCTGCAAGGATCGTGGCGAAAACTCTGCGGCGAGCGCCTGTTCCATCGCCGAAACACGAAACACGCCAGGACCGGCTCCGGTGACCGCGACCCGCGGACCTTCCGCGGTCGCGGCGCTCGTTTCGATGACGTCTAGCACGGCCATGGCGCAGACGGCTCAGACAACCCCGACGATAGAGACCACGACGCTGCTGAACTGCGGGGTCACGAAGGAGAACAGCCGCAGTGTCTACGGCACCATGTCGGGCGGACATATGGCCGCGTACAGCAACGACTGCAGCAACGAGCGGCCATTCGACTGTAAGAAGACACAGGCCATCGCGCTGACGATCAATGGCGCGAAAGTCGGCACCAGGGTCGGCTCCAAGCATTACGGCTGCCACGGTGACAGTGCGGCGAAGGATTCCAGCAAGGTGATCTGGAACAAGAGCTCCAACTACATCCTCGTGCACCGGCCAAACAAGGACAAAACGTACGCCGTCGCAATCCCCAAGGATTTGAACCTGAGCTGCGCCCTGATCACGAAGAATGCGACGCAGTGGAACAGGTTTCGCCTGATCGAGTAGACTGCGGCCGGGAGAACGGCATCAGGCCGTCCCGCGGCGACCGCCTCCGGCGGCGACGTCGGAGAGCGCCAACCGCGCCCGCTCCAATATTTCTTCCAGGTGGCCGGAGGTGAGGACCGTCGACAGCGCGATCATGCCGCGGGGCGCAATGAACAGGCCATGGTTCATCGCGGCCAGGTGGAATTGGTCCATCAGGTCGGTGTCGTCGCGCTCCCCGGACGACCGCGGTGCCGCGTGGCTGAAATAGAGGTTCAGGCATGAGCCATAGCGGTTGACGGACAGGGGCAGGTTGTTCTGCCGTGCCGCCGCGGTCAGGCCCTCCTCCAAGCGCCGGGCAAGTTCGCCCATGCGCTCGATCGCCTCCACCGTGAGGTGACGCAAGGCGACGCTGCCGGCCACCATGGTTACCGGATCGGCGTTGAACGTCCCGGTGTGGAAGAGCTTGAGATCGTGCGGATCGAAAACCCGAAGGAGATCCCGCGAACCGCCGACGGCGCCGACCGGGAAACCACCGCCGATCAACTTGCCGAACATGGTCAGGTCCGGCATCAGTGCCAGCGGTCCTTGAACCCCGCCGACGTCGAACCTGAGAGTCAGCACTTCGTCCAGGACGAACAGTGCGCCGGCCTTGCGGGCGGCAGCCTGCACGCCGGCAAGGAACCCCGGTTCCCCGGCGCGGATCCCCCCCGATCCCAGAACGGGTTCCAGGAACACGGCGGCGATGTCGTGCCCATGGTCCGCGAGCACGCGCTCGAAATCGTCGATGTCGTTGAAATCCGCCAACAGCGTGCTCGGCCCTTCGCGGCCCAGCGAGCCGGTGACGAATTCAGGCAAGGACCCGTGGTAGCCGTACCGCGCCATCAGCAGCTTTGATCGCCCCGTCATCTGCTTGGCGATGGCGAAGGCGAGGACGCCGGCCTCGGTGCCGGAATTGGTGAAGCGGACCTGCTCCACCGAGGCGACGCGCCGGACGATCTGTTCGGCGAGATCCAACTGGGCCGGATTGTTGCCGGCCCATCCCGACCCGTTCCCGACCTGGCGCCGAACCGCCTCGACGATCGGCGGATAGGCGTGTCCGTGCACCATCGCCGTGTAGTTGTTGAGCAGATCGAAATAGCGGTTCCCGTCGACGTCATAGAGGTACACGCCGTCCGCCCGATCGAAGGTCAGCGGGTACGGTTCCCAGTATCCCGCCTGCCGGGAGGTGCCGCCCGGCACGACTGCCCTTGTCTGGTCGTAGGCACCGACACTCCGTTCCGTCTGGGCACGGTAGGTGCCGAGGATCGACGCCGATGTGCCGGCCGAATTGGGGGCACGGTCGGAACTTGCGAGGTTGGCCATGTGACGCCCCCTACCAGTCGTAGGCCGTGTTGTCGTCCGGCAAGGCCTCGAGCAGTTCGCCTGTTTCGAACATCTCCGCGACCGCTTCGATGTAGTCCGTCATCGGCTCGTCATGATCGAGGAGCGGCACGGTCTCCCGCACCATGGCGTGGACGGCCCGGGTCGTTGAGCTGAGTTGGTCCACGCCCCGGATATCCGCCGCCTGCGCCGCGCAGATCAGTTCGAAGGCGACGACGTGGCGGGCATCCTTCAGGGTGTTGCGGGTCCGCCGTCCCGATTGCAGACCAAGGCTGACATGGTCCTGGAAGTCGCCCGTCGAGGGCAGCGTCTGGATGGAGATCGGCGCCGCCGTATGCCGGAGCTCGGCGGTCAACGACGTGGCGGCGAACTGGCCGCCCATGATCCCCTGGCTCATGCCCGGATTTGCGAAGCACAGGAACGGCGGCAGGTCGCCGTTCAGACTGGGATGAAGGACCCGGTTGGTCCGCCGGTCCGACAGGTTGCACATGGTGGTCAGCACGATGGCGAGCTGGTCCATGGCGTTGGACATGTACTGCCCGTGGAAGTTGGCGCTGTGGACGAGGTCACCTTCCTCGACGACGACCAGAGGATTGTCGTTGGACGAGTTGATTTCCGTTTCCACGGTCTGCTGGACGAACAGGAGCGTGTCCAGCACCGGCCCCATGACCTGTGGCGTGGCGCGGATCGAATAGGCGTCTTCGATCTGCTCGTCGAGACCTCGCGGTTCATCGCCAGCCATCTTGCGCAGCCAGGATTCGACGACATGGTCGTCGACGATCATCTTGCTGTCGGCCAGCGTGGTGTAGATGGCGTCGGCGATGCGCACCTGCCCCCTGTGGGGTTTCTGCCGGTGCGCCGCCGGATGAAACGGCATGATCTTGGCCTTGAGGACCTCGAGGGTCATGCAGCTCGCCAGGGTGTATGACCGGACCAGCGTCTTGGCGTCGGCGGTCAGGCAGGCGGCCAGGCCGGCCATGACCGACGTGCCGTTGATCAGCGCCAGCCCTTCCTTGTAGGAGAGCTTCATCGGCTCGATCCCGGCCCGCCGCAGGGCTTCGGCTCCAGGCATCACCTCGCCGTCGTACTTCGCGCGCCATTGGCCGGTGCCGACGAGACCGATGCAGGCGAGCGGCCCGAGATCGCCGCTGGTGCCAAGCGATCCCTTCTCGGGGATGCAGGGGACCACCCCGCGGTTGTACATGGCGATGTACTTTTCGATGTTCTCCAGCCGGATGGCGGAATTGCCGCGGCCCAGCGAGTTGATCCGCGCCAGCATGGCGGCGCGGACGAACCGGTCGTCGAGATAGTCGCCGACATTCGACTGCACGTTTCTGAGGATGTTGTTTTGAACCTGTTCGGCGAGGTGCGGCGGCACCAGCCAGTTCGCGAAGCCGCCGACGCTCGTCGTGACCCCATACATGATCCGCCCGGCATCGACGAACTTGTCCAGAAGCTCGCGCGACGCGACGACCCGGTCACGGATTTCGTCGTCGATGACGACTTGGACACGGGGATCACTCGCGGCATCAGCGACGGTGTGGACATCCAGGGAGACGCCGTCCGGTACGACACGATTTTGCTGCAGCATTTTAGAAACCTCTCTGTGTGTCGGGTGGCGGCGCGGACGGGCGCGGGACGCACGCCGTCGCGCCGATTTTTCCCGATTCTGTCGTACACAGCGCGCGATGGGTGCGCGTAGTGGCGGGTGTGAAGGCGTAGTTCTGCGCGTTTTATGCGGATTCGCTTGCCATTTTGGAGAATCGTCGCATAGTCGAGTCAAACGTGACTCCAGCCGGGCGAACGGATGATCACCCTCGACCACTTCGACAGGAAGATCCTGGACGCGCTTCAGAAGGACGGACGGCTGACCAGCCAGCAACTGGCCGAGACGACCGCGCTCTCCGCCTCACAATGCGCCCGGCGGCGCCAGCGGCTGGAACAGCTCGGCGTCATCAAGGGCTACACCGCGCGGGTCTCGAAACGTCGTGTGGGTCTCGCCATCTCGGCGTTCATCGAGGTGACGCTGAACAACAGAGATCGGTCGGAAATCGACTCGTTCAGCCGCTTGGTCGAAACCAACCCGTCCATACTGGATGCATACAAGTTGACCGGACCCACCGATTGCCTGCTGCGGGTGACGGTGTCGAACCTGGACGAAATGAACTACCTGATCAGTGAGGTTCTCGTACCGCACACCGCTGTTGCTTCGGTCCAATCCCATGTGGTGCTGGAATGGCTGAAGGAAGACGGCGTCCTGCCGATCTAGGGGCGCGTCCGAACGCGTCGCGGAGGCGCCCTTCGAGAGGATGGCCAGAATCCGGCGACGGGTCGCCTTCGCTGCTGAGCCGCGATCGCTGATCTGAAAAGCAAGGGGCGGACCATCACGGTCCGCCCCAAGATCTTTGCGAGTCGTTTGCTTGCGTTCCTGGGAGCAGACCCTCGGAGAAAACTCCCCGAGGGCCCGTCCCCGCGGATCAGGCGATGTCGAAGCGGTCCAGGTTCATCACCTTGTCCCACGCCGCCACGAAGTCGCGGACGAAGGCCTCGTTCGCATCGTCGGAGGCGTAGACCTCGGCGATGGCCCGGAGCTGCGAGTTCGACCCGAAGACCAGGTCGACGGCGGTGCCGGTCCACTTGACCTCGCCCGTGGCGTCGTCACGGCCTTCGTACACCGTCTCGTCGCCCGGCGACTTTTGCCACGTCGTACCCATGTCGAGCAGGTTGACGAAGAAGTCATTGGCCAGCGTCTCCGGCCGCTCGGTGAACACGCCGTACTCCGTCCCGCCGTGGTTCGTCTTCAGGACCCGCAGGCCGCCGACGAGGACGGTCATCTCGGGAGCGGTCAAGGTCAGAAGTTGCGCTCGCTCCACCATCAACGCCTCAGCCGACCGCCGGTGAGCCTTGTGGATGTAGTTGCGGAACCCGTCGGCGGTCGGTTCCAGATGGGACACGGACGCGACTTCGGTCTGCTCCTGGGACGCATCCGTCCGTCCCGGCACGAAGGGAACCGTGACGTCATGGCCGGCCCGTTTCGCGGCGTCCTCGACGGCCGCGCAGCCGCCCAGCACGATGACGTCGGCGAGCGAGACCCTCTTGCCTCCGGACTGCGAGGCATTGAACTCCACCTGCACCGACTCCAGGACCGCCAGCACCCGTGCCAGTTCGGCGGGCTGGTTGACCGCCCAGTCCTTCATGGGCGCCAAGCGAATGCGGGCCCCGTTTGCGCCGCCTCGCTTGTCGGAACCACGGAACGTGGACGCCGACGCCCAGGCGGTCGTGACCAATTGTGAGATGGACAGTCCGGACCCGAGGATCTTGTCCCTCAGGACGGCGATATCCTGGTCGTTGATCAGTTCGTGATCGACGACGGGCACCGAGTCCTGCCAGATCTGCGGCTCCGCGGGGACCCGATTGCCGAGGTAGCGGGTGACGGGTCCCATGTCGCGGTGGGTCAGCTTGTACCACGCCTTGGCGAAGGCCTCTTCGAGCTGCTCCGGATTCTCCAGGAACCGCCGGGAGATGGGCTCGTAGATCGGGTCCATCCGCAGTGCCATGTCGGCGGTGGTCATCATCGGGGCGTGGCGCCTCGACGGATCGTGCGCGTCCGGCACGGTGCCGGCGGCTTCCTGGTTCTTCGGTGTCCACTGATGGGCGCCCGCGGGGCTGGTCGTCAGCTCCCAGTCGTAGCGGAACAGGACCTCCAGGTAGTTGTTGTCCCACGTGATCGGAGTTTCCGTCCACGCACCCTCGATCCCGCTGGTGATGGTGTCGACGCCCTTGCCGCTTCCGAACGTGTTCTTCCAGCCGAAGCCCTGCTCCTCGATGCTGGCGCCTTCGGGTTCGGGACCGACGTACTGTGACGGGTCGGCGGCGCCATGGGCCTTGCCGAACGCATGGCCGCCGGCAACCAACGCAACCGTCTCCTCGTCGTTCATCGCCATGCGACCAAAGGTCTCCCGGATGTCCCGGCCCGAGGCGACCGGATCGGGGTTGCCGTTGGGGCCTTCCGGGTTCACGTAGATCAGGCCCATCTGAACCGCGCCGAGCGGCGTCTCCAGTTCCCGGTCGCCGCTGTAGCGCTCGTCACCGAGCCATTCGGTCTCGGGCCCCCAGTAGATGTCTTCCTCGGGTTCCCAGACGTCCTCACGGCCGCCGGCGAATCCGAAGGTCTTGAAGCCCATGGTTTCCAGGGCGACGTTGCCGGCGAGGATCATCAGATCGGCCCACGAAATCTTCCGGCCGTACTTCTTCTTGACCGGCCACAGCAGCCGCCGCGCCTTGTCCAGGTTGCCGTTGTCGGGCCAGGTGTTGAGGGGCGCGAAACGCTGCGTCCCCGACGACGCCCCGCCGCGGCCATCGGCCACGCGGTACGTGCCGGCGCTGTGCCACGCCATGCGGATGAAGAACGGGCCATAGTGACCGTAGTCAGCCGGCCACCAGGCCTGCGAATCCGTCATCACCGCTTCGAGGTCCTTCACCACGGCATCGAGATCGAGGGTCTTGAACGCCTGGGCGTAGTCAAAGCTCTCCTCCATCGGATTTCCGAGTGGAGAGTTCTGGTGAAGCACTTTCAGGTTCAACTGGTTCGGCCACCAGTGCTGGTTCGCCGTACTGCCGCTCGCCTGGTGTCCGTGGGCTCCGCCCATCACCGGACATCTTCCGGCACCTTTCTCGGTCATGTCGTTCATCGCTCGCTCCTTTCCTATCCTGCGTCTCGGCGAAGCGCCGCGAAGGACGACGCTTCGACGACCGTCGGGAGGGCGGATTGCTTGGACCTCCACATGCGGACGACCTCCTCCTCCGGTCTTCGCACCGGGCGCCGACCGGCCGGCTGGCGTCTGTGGGGAGGCAGTGGCTGGACACGGCCGAACACCCGATGCTCAAAACAATCTAAGCATCGGGCATGATTTATAAAATTGATTGTCTTGATAGATGCGATTGACGAAAACTATGAATGGGCCGGTCAGGCCGCATGCACGGTCGGCGGAAGGACGTGGCGGATGGCCTCTGCGAGGCAGCCGAGGTCTGTGGCTTTGGGATAGCTCCGCCGCCAAACGAGACCGATGCGCCGGGAGGCCTTCGCACTGAGGGGGCGGACTTCCATGTGAGGGTCGTGACCGCCGCCCAGCGCCATGGCGGGCAGCAGCGTGCTGCCCAGGCCGGCCGCCACCATCTGGCGGATCGTCTCCAGGCTGGTGGCCCGGAAGTCGGTCCCCTCGTCCCCGGGCGGTGCCTGCGCGAAGCCGCAGACGGCGAGGGCCTGGTCGCGGAGGCAATGTCCGTCGGTGAGCAGAAGCAGGTGCTCGTTCCGCAGATCGGACGTCTTGACGGCTTGGGCTCTGGCCAGCGGGTGGCCGGGCGGACAGGCGAAGAAGAACGGCTCGTCGAAGAGCGGTACCGTCTCCAGGTCCTCCTCGTCGACCGGCAGGGCAAGGAGGGCGGCATCGATCCGGTGTGCCTTGAGCCGCTCCAACAGATGATCGGTCATGTCCTCGTGAACGATGAGCCTGAGATCGGGATAGGCGTCCCCGAGCGCCGGAAGGAACCAGGGCAGCAGGTAGGGGCTGAGCGTCGGGATGACGCCGAGATTGAGCGGTCCGGCCAGAGGGCCCGTCTTCTGGTGCGCAATCTCGATGATTGACTCCGCTTCCGCCAGCACCCGGCGGGCCCTGGCAACGATCTCCTCGCCGATCGGCGTCACGTGCAAGGCTTTGTTGGTCCGCTCGAACAGGATCACGCCGAGGAACTCCTCGAGCTTCTTCAACTGCGTGCTGAGGGTCGGCTGGCTGACGTGACAGGTCTCGGCCGCCCGGCCGAAATGGCTATGGTCGGCCAGCGCAACGAGATAGCGAAGCTCGCGGAGGGTCATGGCGCTAGCTCGATAGCCGATATCAATCGTCCACATTCAAACAATCAATTTCGCAACAAGCAAGGCCGCCTCCATTAGGAACTAGAACACTTTCAATTCGGACAAGGGAGCCGCTGGATGACGTCCCCGGTCCTCGCCGACCACGCCCACGGCGGCACGACACCAACGCTGGCCGAGGCGCGCGACCGGCTGCTCGCGGCGGGACTGCGTCCCACCCGGCCGCGCCTTCGCCTGATCATACTGCTCACGCAAGCGGGCGAGCGGCAGGTCACGCCGGCCGATCTCATGACCGAGGCCTGGGCGGCGGGCCTGCGCCTCCCCTTGGCGACGATCTACAATAACCTCAACCGCTTCGCCGAGGTGGGTCTGCTGAAGCGCATCGCGGTCGGGCCCGGCGAGGTGTTCTTCGACACCAATACCGGCCACCACCACTATGTCTTCTACGAGGAGAGGGGCGAGCTGCGGCCCGTACCGGCGCGCGACGACGGGTTCGTCGACCTGCCCGACGACCTCGCGGATCTGCCCCCGGAACGCCTCGACGTCGTCATCCGCGTGCGGGAAAAGTGACGCGCGAAGCCTCCGCTTGGCCCCGTTCGCCTCCATCCAATCACTTACCCCGAAAATTGAATCAAAATGCGTATAGAATAAATATGAAATAACTATAAATAAAAACTATTCGTAAAACCGCCTTCCCTGGCGTATACTCTACTCAACCATGAGTAATCGCGCGTCTTTTCAAAGTAATCAACCCCACAGACGCCGGGGAAGGGTATGACATGGAAGAAAAACCGCGCCGGAACCGATAGCGCCGAGGCGCACTACGTCATCGGCCGCATCCACCTCGAGGGCCTCGGCGTCACTGCCGACGACCGCGAGGCGGCGCGCCAGTTCCGTCTGGCGGCGCACCGCAATCACGCCCGTGCCCAGTACTTCCTCGCCGCCATGCACTTCACCGGCAGGGGCGTGCGGGCCAGCGACGTGCGCGCCTTCCACTGGTTCCGCAATGCCGCCGCCGCCGGCCACGGCGACGCGCCCGACGGCCTCGCCCAGGCCCAGCTTCACCTCGGCCATTGCTACCTGGAGGGCACCGGTGTTCGCCCCGACGCAGCCCGCGCCGCCGTTTGGTTCAGCCGCGCCGCCCGCCAAGGCCTGGCCGCGGCGATGCTGGCGCTCGGCCGTCTCTACATCCAGGGCACCGGCGTCGAGCGCGACCCGGTCTCGGCCTACGTCTGGCTGCACCGCGCCGCCCTCGGCGACGATGCCGAGGTGCGCCGCATCGCCCAGCCCATCCGCGATGCGATGGAAGCGTCGCTGACCCGCGCCCAGCGTCTCCGGGCCCGCGAACGCCTCGCCCGTCCCCTCGCCCGCAACGGACCGGACGTGGACACCGGCCGCCCCCGCTAGCGGTGCACGACGAAACGCCGACCGAAACGCCAAAATCGCTGCTCGCGCGCGAGGGTTTCAGGGATTGGAGCGAGTGCCTTCAGGGTGATGGCGAGTATTCAACCCGAGGCGGACAATCTGTCGCGGAAGTCGGAAGCCCGCTTCCGGTCGGTTCTGTTGAAAAACTCTGCCATTGCGGCGGGGCAGCGGGGCTGATTCACTCCTCTCATTGCGAGGGGGGAGTGACGGCGATGATGGGTGAACGGCAGGTTGGACCAGGGGGCCTTGTTCTACGAGTT
>Ga0209568_1000136_pt1 | contig 25744 bp, 25 predicted proteins | sample WorMetOlspDAHAB2_FD_187406 | JGI IMG/M metagenome (GOLD analysis project Ga0209568, IMG submission 187406) | Marine gutless worms symbiont microbial communities from Max Planck institute for Marine Microbiology, Germany - Olavius sp. DAHAB.2... ...
AACTCGTAGAACAAGGCCCCCTGGTCCAACCTGCCGTTCACCCATCATCGCCGTCACTCCCCCCTCGCAATGAGAGGAGTGAATCAGCCCCGCTGCCCCGCCGCAATGGCAGAGTTTTTCAACAGAATCGTCGGCCAAGCGGAGAGGACGGTTGCCATCGCGACGACGGCGGCAATCGCTACGTTGCGGAGGGTTTTGCGGACCATCGGGCAACACTTTCGCACGTTCTGACGTATGTATGTGGGGAGCCGATCCGCTCCGGGGAAGGGCCAAGTCCGCGCGGTCCGTGCGGCCTGAACGAGGGTTAACCCGGCGTTGACCGCCGCTGTGAGACCATGATTGCCATGCTGCGCTCTCTTTTCATCGCAGCCTTGCTGACATTCGCACCGCCGGCACTGGCGGTCGAGTTCGACGACGCACGGCATCTGTTGGCTCGGACCGGGTTCGGCGCTCCCACCTGGGCTGAGATCGAGGCCCTTCGATCGCTCGACTACGAGGCCGCGGTCGATCGTCTGCTCGACGGCGTCGGCGCCGCGCCGACCACGCCTCCGCCGCCATGGATCGATGAGCCGCCACCGCCGCCGGAGCTCCGCCGCCGCTGGTCACAAGACGAACGGCGGGCGTTCCGCCGGCGGATGCGCGAACGCGGCCATGCGCTGAAGGTGTGGTGGTGCCGGGAAATGCTGAGCACGCGCTCACCGCTCACTGAGCGCCTCGTCCTTTTCTGGCACGGCCACTTCACCTCCTCGCTCGCCAAGGTGAAATGGCCGGCGGCGCTGTATGCACAGCAGCAGGTGTTCCGCGCACACGTTCACGGCAACTTCGGCGACTTGCTGCGCGCCGTCGCCCGCGATCCGGCGATGCTGGTCTACCTCGATGGCCTCACCAACCGCGTCGGCGAGCCGAACGAGAACTTCGCCCGCGAACTCTTGGAGTTGTTCACCTTGGGCGAGGGACGCGGCTACACCGAAAGCGACATTCAAGAGGCCGCGCGCGCGTTCACCGGCTGGACCGTGTCGCGCCGCGCGACCTTCACATTCGATCGCCGCGCCCATGACGCAGGAGTAAAGAGCTTCCTCGGGCGGAGCGGCCAATATGACGGCGACGACATCATCGACATCCTGCTCGCTCAGCATCGGCTGGCCGTGCATGTCACCGAACGCCTGTGGCTGGCATTCGTCTCCGATCGGCCCGATCCGGCCGAAGTTCGGCACCTCGCCGCCGTGTTCCGCGACTCGGGCTACGAGCTTCGGCCGCTGCTGAAGGGCCTGCTGATGTCCGCCGCGTTCCGTGATCCGGCCAACAGGGGCACGATGATCAAATCACCGGTCGATTTCACCATCGGCACCCTGCGGCTGCTCCACCTGGAACACATCGAGCCGATGAAGATCGCCCGGCTCAACCATGCCCTCGGCCAGGACCTGTTCGACCCGCCGAACGTCAAGGGATGGCCGGGAGGGACGGCATGGATCACCACCGCGACCCTGCCGCTCCGCCAGCAGGTGCTTCACCGGCTGACGCGCGGCGCCGAGATGGGTCGCGCGCGCATGGCGGCAGCCGGCAGTGCCGACAAGTTGGAGCGGGTGCCGCCGGAGGTGTTGACCCGCCTCGTTCTCGCCATACCTCCTGCCGAACCGCCGCCCGCGGGAATGCGGGGCCGGGCCTTGCTTGGCCACCTGTTGCTCGATCCGGCGTATCAATTGAAATGACTACGATGAACCGCCGCCAGTTCCTCACCTTTTCCGGTGTCTCCGTGCTGGCGCTTGCGCCGGGTTTGCGGGCGGCACACGCCGCCGGCCGGCCCGACCGGGTCCTGGTACTTGTCGAGTTGAACGGCGGAAACGACGGCCTCAACACGGTCGTCCCGTATCGCGATCCGGTCTACCGGCGGCTGCGTCCGACCTTGGCCGTGCCGCCCGGACGGATCATCCAGATCGACGAGCGACTGGGGCTCAATGCAGCGCTGGAACCATTGCTGCCTTTGTGGCGTCAGCGGCGGCTGGCGATCGCCCTCGGGGTCGGCTATCCGGACCCGAATCTCTCCCACTTCCGGTCCATCGACATCTGGGAAACCGGTTCGGCCAGTGACGAATACCTGAGCGACGGATGGATCGCCCAGGTGTTCAACAAGACGCCGTTGAGGCGCGACTACGACGCCGATGGCGTGATCCTGGGCCGCAACGATGCCGGGCCGCTGTTCGGTGGCGGGCTCGGAACCGTCGCCCTGGGACGCGCCGAGAGGGCGCTTGCCCGCGCGGCCCGCATGCGCGGAATCAGGACCGAGACCACGAACCCGGCACTCGCACACGTGCTCGACGTCCGCGACCGGCTGCGCCACTCGGCCCGGGCGATCCTGGAGAAGCGAATCGATGCCGTCGAACTGGGGGTGTCGTTTCCCAATAACGACTTCGGCCGGCAGATGGAGACCGCAGCGCGGCTGATCGCCGCCGGGGTCGAGACGCCGGTGATCAAGGTCTCCATCGGCTCGTTCGACACCCACGCCGGCCAGGCGGGAATGCACAACCGGCTGCTGGAATCGCTTGCCGGAAGCGTCGCCGCGTTTGCCCGTGTGGCCAAACGGAACGGGTTCTGGGAGCGGGTCCTGGTGATGACCTACTCGGAGTTCGGTCGCCGGCCGGCGGAAAACGGCAGCCGCGGCACCGACCACGGCACCGCCGCGCCGCATTTCCTGGTCGGTGGCCGCGTTCGAGGCGGATTCTACGGCGAACAGCCGCCGCTCAACCGGCTAGAGGACGGAAACCTCGGTCATCGCCTGCATTTCCGTTCGCTCTACGCGACCGCGGCGCGGGACTGGTGGGGCTTACCGGCGTCATTCATCGCCGAGCCTTCCTTGGGGTGTATCGCCTGACCGTCACGGGCTGAGTCGGCGGCCTTCGGCATGCTATAAGTCGGTTATGTCCGACCCCTTCGATCTTGCCGACGAGCCGCCGCCGCCGCCGCCGCGCAGCCCCTCCGCGGTGCTGCGACTCGATGCACTGAACGACACCCAGCGAGCGGCGGTCGAGGCGACCGAAGGGCCGGTGCTGGTCCTCGCCGGTGCCGGAACCGGCAAGACCCGCGTGCTGACAACGCGCCTCGCCTACATCCTGGCGCAAGGTCTGGCTCGGCCTGGCGAGGTCCTCGCCGTCACCTTCACCAACAAGGCGGCTCGGGAGATGCGCGAACGCGTCTCGGCGCTGCTTGGGCAGCCTGTCGAGGGGTGGTGGGTCGGCACCTTCCACGCCCTCGGCGCACGGATCCTCCGCATTCACGCCGAAGCGGTGGGTCTGAAACCCAACTTCACCATCCTCGACGCCGACGACCAGCTTCGCTTAGTCAAGCAGCTCCTCGAGGCCCACGGGATCGACGAAAAGCGCACGCCGGCGCGGGTCGTGCTGGCGGCGATCCAGCGCTGGAAGAACCGCGGACTGGGCGCCGACGCGGTGCCGGCGGCCGAGGGCGCCGGCGTCGCCGACGGCCGGGCGTTGTCGCTCTATGCCGAGTACCAGGACCGGCTGCGGACGTTGAATGCGGCGGATTTCGGGGATCTGCTGCTGCACTGCCTGACCCTGTTCCAGGCCGACGCCGAGATCGCCCGGCGCTACCAGCGGCGGTTCCGCTACATCCTCGTCGACGAATACCAGGACACCAATGTCGCCCAGTACCTGTGGCTGAGGGTGCTGGCCCAGGCCCACCACAACATCTGCTGCGTCGGCGACGATGACCAGTCCATCTATTCCTGGCGCGGCGCCGAGGTCGGCAACATCCTCCGTTTCGAGAGCGATTTCCCCGGCGCCCAGGTGATCCGGCTGGAACGCAACTATCGCTCGACACCGCACATCCTCGCCGCCGCCTCGGGTCTGATCGCCCACAACGAGGGCCGCCTCGGCAAGACCTTGTGGACGGAGCTGAACGAGGGCGAGAAGGTCGTCGTGCGCGGTGTCTGGGACGGCGAGGAGGAGGCCCGCGTCGTCTGCTCCGAGGTCGAGGCCCTGCAATCCAAGGGCGAGACCCTCAACGAGATGGCGGCGCTGGTGCGGGCCGGTTTCCAGACCCGCGAGTTCGAGGAGCGGCTGATCACGCTGGGCATTCCCTATCGCGTCGTCGGCGGGCCGCGGTTCTATGAGCGCCAGGAGATCCGCGACGCCATCGCCTATCTGCGCGTCATCGCCCAGCCCGACGACGACCTCGCCTTCGAACGCATCGTCAACGTGCCCAAGCGCGGACTCGGGCCGGCCAGCCTGCAGGCCGTGCATCGGCTCGCACGTGCGGAACGGCTGCCGCTGACGGCTGCCGCCGAGCGCCTGATCGGCACGGACGAACTGAAGCCCCAGGCACGCAACCGCCTCGGCGGCCTGCTCCACGACTTCGCCCGCTGGCGGAGCTTGTCCGCGGTGATGCCGCATCCGGAACTGGCGGCGCTGGTCCTCGACGAGTCGGGCTACACCGGCATGTGGCAGGCGAGCAAAGCACCCGAGGCTGCCGGCCGGCTCGACAACCTCAAGGAACTGGTCACCGCGCTCGCCGATTTCGACAGCCTCGGCGGCTTCCTCGAGCACATCAGCCTGGTGATGGAGAACGAGGAATCCACGGCCGCCGACAAGTTCACGGTGATGACCCTGCACAGCGCCAAGGGTCTGGAATTCGACACCGTCTTCCTGCCGGGGTGGGAGGAAGGGGTGTTTCCCAACCAGCGCTCTCTCGATGAAGGCGGTACGGCTGCGCTGGAGGAAGAGCGGCGCCTCGCCTACGTCGGCATCACCCGGGCGCGCCAGCGCGCGGTGGTCCTGTTCGCCGCCAATCGGCGAATGTTCGGTCGCTGGCAGTCGAGCGTGCCGTCGCGGTTTATCGACGAGTTGCCTCCTGACAATGTCGAACCGGTCAGCGAACCGGGGCTCTATGGCACTGCGCCCGCTCGTGGCGTTGGCGGACTGAACGACTCTGCGGCTTGGACTGCAGGGGACTCGTGGCGCCCGCGCCGGTTCCGCGCCCAGCCGCTGATCGACGCTGTCGCCTTCGACGTCGGTGCCCGCGATGCACCGGAGCGTCCCTTCGAAGCCGGCCAGCGAGTGTTTCACCAAAAGTTCGGCTATGGGCGGGTGATCGCCGTCGATGGCGAGAAGCTCGAGGTTGCCTTCGAAAAGGCCGGCACCAAGAAAGTCATCGACAGCTTCGTCGAGGCAGCGTGAAGGGGGGAAAACGACACCGATGCGTACCGTGGACTGGTATTTCGACTTTCTGTCGCCCTACAGCTACCTGCAGACCTTCCGCTTCGACGAGTTGCCCGAGGACATCGAGATCCGCTTCCGCCCGGTGCTGCTTGCGGGGCTGCTGAATCACTGGGGTACCTCGGGCCCCGCCGAGGTCCTGCCGAAGAAGACCCATCTCTTCCGGCATTTGAAATGGCTCGCCAATCAGATGGGTGTGCCGTTCGAAGTACCTGCGGCGATTCCGTTCAATCCGCTCCGCGCCCTGCGCTTGAGCATTGCGCTGGGCTCCACACGCGACGTGGTCGATACGCTGTTCGCCTGCGTCTGGCAGAAGAGCCTGCGCCCGGACGACAGCGAAGGGTGGCGCGCCATCGTTGACGCGTTGGGTGTCGAAGACGCCGACACCCGCATCCGTGAACCGGGCGTCAAGGAAACGCTTCTCGCCAACGGCGACGACGCCATCGCGGCCGGAGTGTTCGGTGTGCCCACCTTCGTCGCCGACGGCGTCACCTTCTGGGGCATCGATACCACGGACTTCTTCCTCGACTACCTGCGCGATCCGACCGTCATCGACCGCGAGTTCGTCCGCCGCGTCGAGGCGCTCCGGCCTTCGGCCCGGCGACGATCGTGACGCCGGTCGGGACTGCGCGCCGATGAGCGGCGACGGATCGCTTTTCCGGATCGCGGTTTCGGCACCGTCGACGATCGCCGATGCGATCGCCGACGCCATTGAACCGTTTTCTATCGCCGTGACCGTCCAAGAAGACGGAGACGCCGAACCGCGGCGCATCGAAGGTCTGTGTGCCGAAAATCCCGACCGCGAAGCCGTCGAGATTGCGGTCGCGCTCGCACTCGCCTCCCACGGCGGTGAGGCCATGCCGGTGGCGATCGAGCCCGTCGAAGACCGGGACTGGTTATCCGAGAACCGCGAGACATTTGCCCCCTTTTCGGTCGGCAGATTTTTCGTCCACGATGCCGCCTACGACGGGCCGGTGCCGATCGGTCAGGTGGGTTTGCGCATTGATGCCGGCGAAGCCTTCGGCTCGGGGCGACATGCAACGACGGCCGGTTGTTTGACCGCGCTGGAGGGACTGTCCGGTCACCGAGTCCGACGCGCCCTCGATTTCGGTACGGGTTCGGGGATTCTGGCGATTGCCATGGCGAAGCGGTTTCGCAGTCCCGTCATCGCCTGTGATGTCGATCCACGCGCCGTCGCTGTGGCGTCTGCGAACGCAGACGTTAACGGGGTTGGCAACCGGGAAAGGGTGTTGAAAGGGGACTCCTATGCGGCGCCCGGAATTACCAAGCATCGTCCCTATGATTTGGTGACCAGCAATATCCTCGCACGGCCGCTCATTCGTCTCGCGGCCGGACTCGCCCGCGTCACCGTGCCGGGCGGCGTCGCCATCCTCGCGGGTTTTCTGGTCGGCGATTCCAACCGCGTCCTTGCCGCCCACACGGCACACGGGTTCCGCCTCGTCCGCCGCATCGACATCGACGGCTGGCGAACGCTGGTGCTGCGGAAACGCTAGCTGGCCCTAGAGGACCGCCAGCATCTCGTCGACGGTGGTGAATTTCTCGCGCGGGTGTTCGCCCGTGGCCCGGCCCGTCTCGACCGCATCGATCCGGTTCCAGCCGTTGAGGTCGACAATACGCACGCCGCGTTCGGCAAGCAGCGCGTTCAGTCCTTCGCCGCCGGGTTTGCCCGCCGGCGAGACGTCGGCGGCGATCAGGTCGACGACGGCGATCGAGTCGGCGCGGTTGGTCGGGATGGTTCCCGACGGTCCGCGCTTGGCCCAGCCGACAGCGTAGACGCCGGGCGCGATGCGGCCATCGGTGTTGGCGGTGATGCCCCGCCCCTCGTCCATCGGAACGCCGTCGATGGGCGACATGACGTAGCCGATGGCGCTGACCACGGTGCCGCAGGGTACGTCGAAGGTCTCGCCGGTGCCGACGGTGCGGCCGTCCTCAACCCGTGTTCTCTCGAACCGCACGGCCTCGACCCGGCTGTCGCCGACAATCGCCACCGGCGCGGCATGGAACAGCAGGGTCAGTGAAACCGGTTTCGAACCGTCGTCCGTCGGCGCCGCGAATTCGTGCAGCGTCTCCAGGTTCTTTTCCTTGTAGGCGCGATCAGAGTCGGCGACGTCGCCGACGGCGGCAGGAAGGGCGCTGGCGTCGACCACGACGCGGCATTTATCGAGGCGTCCAAGTTCGCCGAGTTCAGCGGGGGTGAAGCTGGCCTCGACCGGACCTCGGCGGCCCGCCATGGTCAATTCGGCGATCGGCGCGGCGGCGATCGCTTCTGCCGCGTAGGCGCAGATATCCGATGTCGCCATCTCTTCAGGCGTCTTGGCCAGCACCCGGACGACGTCGATGGCGACATTGCCGTTGCCGATGACGACGACCCCGGGCCGATCCAGAAGGGGCGCCAGGTGGCAATGGTCCGGATGACCGTTGTACCAGCCGACGAAGGCGCCCGAGCCGTAGACACCGTCCAGGTCCTCACCCGGAATGCCGAGGCGTCGGTCCACTTCGGCGCCGCTGGCGATGATTACCGCATCGTAGAGCTGTTTCAGTTCCTCGAAGCTCACCGCCTCGCCAACGGCGACGTTACCGAGGAATCGCACCCCCTCCTTGCCAAGGGTGCGCGAGAACTGGCGGCTGATCGCCTTGGTGCCTTGGTGGTCCGGGGCGACACCGCCGCGAACGAGGCCGAACGGTGTCGGCAGCCGCTCGATGACGTCGATCCGGGCGCCCGGGACCTTCCGGGTCAGCGCATCGGCGGCATACAGCCCGGACGGTCCCGCGCCGATAATCGCGAAGGACGGCGTCATAACCGTGGGTTCCGTGTGATAGGGGGAATCGATCGCATTACTTAAATAATCCGCATTCGTTGTCCGGTTTTTTGCGTGCAGTTTGCGCCCGGACAGGGCAAACTATGTTCAACACAAGAAATCAAGAATATCAACGGTTAGGGAGGAGCTACCATGAACCGTTTCTTCAGCATGTTGAGGAAGGGCCTTGCTCCGGCGGTCGCGGGCCTGGCGATGCTGGCGATCGGCGCCACCGGGACGTCGGCGGCGGAACCGATCAAGATCGGTACATTCCTGGCGGTCACCGGCCCGGCATCGTTCCTCGGCGATCCCGAGCTGAAGACCCTCGAAATGTACATCGAAGACATCAACAAGTCGGGTGGCGTGCTCGGCCGCAAGCTGGAACTGGTGCACTACGACGTGCAGCACGTTGCCAAGAACGCCCAAACGGCGGTGAAGCGGCTGATCGAGAACGACGAGGTCGACATCATCGTCGGCGGCTCGACGACCGGCACGACGATGGCGGTGGTTCCGCTGGTCGAACGGGCCGGCATGCCGTTGATCTCGCTGGCCGGTGCCGACGTCATCGTCAATCCGGTGAAGAAGTGGGTGTTCAAGACGCCGCACACCAGCTCGATGGCCTGTGCCAAGATTTTCGAGGACATGAAGAAACGGGGCATTTCGTCCATCGGCATGATCTCGGGCAGCGGCGGTTTCGACAAGGACATGCGGAACCAGTGCCTGAAGAAGGCGCCGGAATACGGCATCACCATCGCCGCTGACGAGAGCTATGGGCCGAAGGACACCGACATGACAACCCAGCTCACCAAGATCAAGGGCACCTCGGGTGTGCAGGCGGTGCTCAATTGCGGGTTCGGCCAAGGGCCGGCGATCGTCACCAAGAACTTCCGCCAGCTCGGTTTCACCGTACCCATGTACCAGTCGCACGGCGTCGCCTCGAAGAAGTACATCGAGCTCGCCGGCAAAGCGGCTGCCGAAGGCGTGCGCCTGCCGGCCGCGGCGATCCTCGTCGCCGAGCAGCTCTCCGATAATGACCCGCAGAAGCCGGTCGTCGTCTCTTACAAGAAGACATACGAGAGCAAGACCGGCTCGTCGGTCTCGACCTTCGGAGGACATGCCTACGATGGCTTGCAGATCGCCGTCGCGGCCATGGTCCGGGCCGGCTCCACCGACAAGGCCAAGGTTCGCGATGAGATCGAGAAGACGGCCGGTTACATCGGCACCGGCGGCATCGTCCATATGTCCCCCAAGGACCATCTCGGGCTGAACTTGTCGGCATTCCGGATGTTGGAGATCCGCAACGGCGAATGGACCATCGTCGACTGACGCGGTCTAATTCCGATTGAGATGACGGGGCGCCCCACGGGGCGCCCCGTTTCGTTTTTGGATTCAGCCTTGCTGCTTGCGCGCTTCGTGCAACGGCACGTGGACTTCCACGTCGAGGGACGGGCGGTTCGGTTCGATCTCCGTCAAGGCCTCCACCTCGGTGAGCGTGGCCAGGCTGCGCTGGGCGATCCGGTGGTACTCCGTAGTTCCGCGGCGTTTCCACGAGATCTCGTCATCGGTGAGTTCGCGTCGGAGCTTCACCGGAATGCCGGCAGCGAGCGTGCGGGCTGGCACTTCGAAACCGCCGGGGACGAACGACATCGCGGCGATGAAGGACGACGCGCCGATCACGCATCCGTCCATCAACACCGAATTCATGCCCACCAAGGCATTGTTGCCGACGTGGGCGCCGTGCATGACCACACCGTGCCCGATATGGCCCCAGTCCTCGACCACGCACTCGGCGCCGGGGAACGTATGCATCAGGCAGTTGTCCTGCACGTTGGCGTCCTCGCCGACGACCACGCGGCCGATGTCGCCGCGGAGGCTGGCGCAGGGTCCGATATAGCTGCGCGCGCCGACGATGACATCGCCGGTCAGCACTGCCGTCGGGTGGACGAACGCGGTCGGATGGACGACCGGAATCACCCCGTCGATGGCGTAGACCTTGACCATGAATTCCCCCGTTGGCGATCCAGGCGCCGTTACAGCAGCGTGACCCACTCCTCGGCCCATCGCTGCGCCTCCTCGTCGGGAAGCGGCTGCGTGCAGGCGTCGATTTCCAGGCGTTCGCCGACTCGCTCGGCACCGAGGCCGGCGAACAGTTCATCCATGATCTTGCCGCCGAAGCAGAAGGTGTCCTGGTACGTCTGGTCGCCGAGGGCGATGACCCCGTAACGAACATGACTCAGGTCGGGCTTGGCCTCTTCCAGCGCGTCGGCGAAGGGAAGGATATTCGCTGGCAGTTCGCCCATCCCGTGGGTGGCGGTGCAGACCAGAACGATTTCGCTTGTTGCCAGCGCCGGATCGGTCCCCGACATGTCGTCGACGACCTCGACCGCATGACCGGCCTTTTCCAGGTCTTCCTGGAGGCATTCGGCAACCATCTGGGCGGTGCCGGATTCGGTGCCAACGAGGATCAGGATGTCCGACATGGGGCCTCGAAACAGCGCGGCACAGGGCCGCCGCCAATTAATCGACTTTTTGATACCAAATTACCGATTTACTGTCTATCCTGACGACTGGTCGTCCGCGATCATACACTGTAACGTCGCTGGTAAACGGTTTCCTTGGCCTTGGCGCGGGGGCGAACGGGAACCGGTAGAGACCGAGGTCAGCGGGAGGAGGCGATGCCGGCATCGGACGAGGACCTGAAGGCACGTATTGCGGCCGGCGATCGGCTCGGCCCGGACGATGCCCTGTCGCCTGGCTATCGCGGCGAGGTCGTCCGCCTGATGACCATCTTTGTCGACAGCGAATTGGCCTGGGCCGCCGGCTATGCCGACCACATCAATCGCGCCCCGGGCATGCGGGAGCGCGTCGTCACCGCGCGGATCGTCGCCGAGAAACTGGGCCATGCCGAACAGGTTATGGCGCTGCTGGAGCCCTTCGGCGTCAAGCCCGAGCTCTATATCCGCTCCCACGCCTGGACGGCCCGTCTCGACCGCAACACCAATATCGGCAACCGCCGCATCGGCGAGGACAAGCGTCTCAACGTGTTGCACTACCCGCTGGAGGGATGGACCGACGCGGTGGCCATGAACGCGTTATTCGGGGCCACGACGGTCGTGCACCTGGGCGAACTCGCCAACGGATCGTACGCCCCGCTTGCCGACGCGATGAGCGAGATCGTCCGGCGCGAAGGCGAACACGCCGCGTTGGGCGTCAACGGACTTCGCCAGGCCGTCGAGCGGCAGGGGACGGCCGCGGCACAGGTTGCCGTGGACTACTGGTATCCGCGGGTCGCCGACACCTTCGGTGTGGTCGGGTCCGAGCGCTATCCGCTGTACAAGGCCTATGGCCTGCGCCAGCACACCAACGCCGAACTGCTGGGCATGTGGGAGGCGGCAGTGGCGCCATGGTTGGCGGAGTTGAACCTCGCCGCGCCGTCCGGGGACTGATCCCGATGCGGGGTGAGGGGGGCGGCCGATGACCACCAATGCCGTTCTCTATGCCGTCGACGACGGCGTCGCCACGATCACCCTGAACCGGCCGGACAAGCTGAACGCCTTCACCGAAGAGCTTCACGCCGGGCTCATTGACGCCGTCACAAGAGCGGCCGACGACCCGGACGTGCGCTGCCTCGTGCTCACCGGCGCCGGCCGGGCGTTTTGCGCCGGTCAGGACCTCTCGGAGCGGGCGATGGCGTTTCGAGAGGGGGGCGAGGGTCCCGACATCGGGGCCACGCTGGAGGCCCACTACAACCCGTTGGTTCGTACCCTTCGCGGCATCGAGAAGCCCGTTATCGCAGCGGTGAACGGCGTTGCCGCCGGCGCCGGCGCCAATGTCGCGCTGGCCTGCGACATCGTCCTTGCCGCGCGCTCGGCAACCTTCATCCAGGCGTTCTGCAAGATCGGTTTGGTCCCGGATGCCGGCGGTACCTACCACCTGCCCCGGCTGATCGGCCGGGCACGCGCCTTCGGTCTGGCATTGCTCGGTGACACCCTCGCGGCGTCCGATGCCGAAGCATGGGGACTGATCTGGAAATGCGTCGAGGACGAAGCGCTGATGGACGTGGCGACGGCGACGGCCAAACGTCTCGCCGCCGGACCGACGATGGCGCTCGGCCTCATCAAGCAGGCGCTCAATGCGTCGCCCGGGAACACGCTTGATCAGCAACTCGATCTGGAACGCGACCTGCAACAGACGTGCGGCAAGTCCTTCGACTACCGCGAAGGGGTCACGGCTTTCAGCGAAAAGCGCCCGCCCCGGTTCGAAGGCCGTTGAGCCGGCGACGGGGAGACCGCCATGCCCGCCTTGCCCATCTCGTCTCCCATTGCTGTCGTCGGTGCCGGCACCATGGGCAGCGGGATCGCCATGGTCGCCGCCGCAGCCGGACACACCGTCCTGCTCTACGATGTCCGCGAGGCAGCGGCCCGGGCTGCCCGCGATCTCATCACCGGCCAGCTCGACCGCTGGATCGCCAAGGGCCGGATCTCTGAGGAAGACCGCGACCGCTTCCTGCAGCGAATCGTGCCGTGTGATGCCATTGCCGACCTCGCCGGCGCCGGTCTCGCCATCGAGGCGGTCGTCGAGGACCTCGGCGTCAAACTCCGGGTCTTCGACTCCCTCGAGGCGGTGTTGGGTCGGGACTCGTTCCTCGCGACCAACACGTCGTCGCTGTCGATCACTGCGATCGCCGCCGGGCTGCGCCGACCCGGCCGGCTGATCGGCATGCATTTCTTCAATCCGGTTCCGGTCATGGCCCTGGTCGAGATTGTCAGCGGGCTGGAGACCGATCCCGAGATTGCCCAACGGGCATTCGATACCGCCGCCGCCTGGGGAAAAAACCCGGTTCACGTGCGGTCGACGCCCGGGTTCCTGGTCAACCGGGTGGCGCGGCCGTTCTACGGCGAGGCGCTGCGGGTGATCGCCGAACAGGCCGCCGAACCGGAGACCATCGACGCGGTGATGCGCGAGGCGGGAGGCTTCCGCATGGGTCCGTTCGAGCTCATGGACATGATCGGCCACGACGTCAACTACACGGTCACCTGCTCGATTTTCGATGCCTACTACGAGGACCCGCGCTACCGCCCGTCGCTGATCCAGAAGGAGCTGGTCGAGGCCGGCTTCCTCGGCCGCAAGACCATGCGAGGGTTCTTCGACTACTTTGACGGTGCCGAACGCCCGGTACCGGCGACGGCCGACCAAGCTGCCGCTCCATCGGCAGTGGTCATCGAGGGCGATCTCGGACCGGCCGAAGGTCTGGCCCGTGCGATCGAAAAATCCTCGCTGCCGAGCCGTCGCGAACCGGCCGACGGTGACGGCCGCATCGTCGTCGATGGTGCCGTGCTCAAGTTGACGGACGGACGGACAGCGACGGAACGGTCTGCCACGGAGGCGACCGACGATCTGGTGCTGTTCGACCTCGCCCTCGATTACGAACATGCGCGGCGCGTTGCCGTGGCTCTCCCGGACCAGGGAAATCAGCAGGCGGTCGACGCCGCCTGCGGCCTGTTCCAAGCGCTTGGAATGGCGGTCTCGGTCATCGACGACGTGCCGGGACTCCTGGTCATGCGCACCGTGACCATGCTGGCCAACGAGGGGGCCGACGCGGTGCTCGGCGGAATCGCCGACGCGGCCGGGGTCGACACGGCCATGGAGAAAGGCGTCAACTATCCCATTGGACCGTTGGCCTGGGGCGACCGGATCGGCGCCGACCGCGTGCTCGGCGTCCTCGACAACCTGGCGCGGACGTATGGCGAAGACCGGTACCGGGCTTCGGCGCTGCTGCGCCGCCGTGCCGCGGCCCGAGAGACCTTGCGTGACTGACCAGCGTGACCCCCAGTCCACCGCCGAATCCGTCGGCGCCCACATCGCCGAGGGGGATCTGCTGGCCAAGGGCTTGGGCGTAAGGCTGGTGGAGATCGCTCCCGGCCGCGCCACGGCGGTGATGACCGTCCGCCCCGATATGAGCAATGCCGCTGGCGTCTGCCACGGCGGCGCCACGTTCACCCTCGCCGATACCGCTTTTGGCTTTGCTTGCAATGCGCACGACCGGCTGGCCTTGGCGCAGACCTGCACAATCACCTACACCGGCGCCGCGCGGATCGGCGACGAGCTGACAGCCGTCGCCGAGGAAGTTGCCCTGGTCGGCCGTAGCGGCATTTACGATGTCACCGTAACCGACCAGAACGGCAAGGTGGTCGCGGTTTTTCGCGGCCAGAGTCGCCAAATCAAGGGCCAGCCCACCGTCGGGTCAGGGAGTTTCGCGCCATGACCGAAGCCTACATCTGTGATGCCGTCCGCACGCCCATTGGCCGCTATGGCGGGGCGCTCGCCCCGGTGCGCGCCGACGATCTCGCAGCGGTGCCGATCCGGGCGCTGATGGAGCGCAATGCGGGCGTCGATTGGGAGGCCGTCGATGATCTCATCTACGGCTGTGCCAACCAGGCCGGCGAGGACAACCGCAACGTCGCCCGCATGGCGGTGTTGTTGTCGGGTTTGCCGACATCCGTGCCCGGCGGTACGGTCAACCGGCTGTGCGGCTCGGGCATGCAGGCCGTCGGCGATGCGGCGAGGGCGGTCCGCCTGGGCGAAGCGGAGCTGATGATCGCCGGCGGCGTGGAGAGCATGTCGCGCGCGCCGTTCGTCATGCCCAAGGCCGACACCGCGTTTTCGCGCACCGCCGAAATCTACGACACGACCATCGGCTGGCGGTTCGTCAACAAGCTGATCAAGGACCAGTACGGTATCGAGTCCATGCCGGAAACGGCCGAGAACGTTGCCGAGGACTATCAGATCGCCCGCGACGACCAGGATGCCTTCGCCCTCAGAAGCCAGCAGAAGGCCGGTGCGGCGATCGCCGCCGGATCGTTCGCCGACGAGATCGTTCCGGTGGTCATTCCCAAACGGCGCGGCGATCCGGTGGTCGTCGATACGGACGAGCACCCGCGGCCAGAAACCACGGCGGAGCAGCTCGCCAAGCTGCCGGTACCGTTCCGCCAGGGCGGCACGGTCACCGCCGGCAATGCTTCAGGCGTCAACGATGGCGCCTGCGCGGTGCTGATCGCCTCCGAGGAGGCCGCCAAGCGGCACGGTCTCACTCCCATCGCCCGCATTACCAGCATGGCCACCGCCGGGGTCGAACCCCGGGTGATGGGCATCGGGCCGGTGCCGGCGACCCAGAAGCTGACGGAACGCCTCGGGCTCCAAATGGACGCCTTTGATGTCGTCGAACTCAACGAGGCGTTTGCCGCCCAGGGACTTGCGTGCCTGCGGCAACTCGGTGTGGCCGACGACGATCCGCGGGTGAACCCGCAGGGCGGCGCCATCGCCCTCGGTCACCCGCTGGGCATGAGCGGCGCCCGGCTCGTGGCGACGGCGGCCCACCAGCTCCGCCGCAATGGCGGCAAGGCGGCGCTCTGCACCATGTGCATCGGCGTCGGCCAGGGCATTGCCACCGCCATCGAGCGCGTGTAGGCGACCGACCCTCGAAAGGCTATGGGCGAGACACCGGCGACCGTCCGCGTCTGGGACCCGTTCGTTCGGCTGTTCCATTGGTCGCTGGTTGCCGCCTACGCCGTCTCCTATCTCACCCAGGAACAGGAGTACGAACTCCACGTCGCCGCCGGCTACGCGGTCGCCGGGCTCGTCGTGTTTCGTGTCGTCTGGGGCTTCGTCGGCCCGCGGCGGTCGCGGTTTTCAGACTTCGTACAGGGGCCTGGAAGAGTGTTCGGCTACCTGATCAGCCTTCTCCGGGGCAACGCGGTCCGACACATCGGGCACAATCCGGCGGGCGGCGCGATGATCGTTGCCCAGCTTGTGCTCCTTGTCGCCATCAGTGTCAGCGGCGTCGCCCTCGACGCCGCCGAGAACCGCTCGGGCCCGCTGGCCGACACCCGGCTCTTCCTCTACACGGACGCCATCGAGGATGTGCACGAAGGGGCGACGAATGTCTCGCTGGCGTTGATCGCCCTGCACCTGATCGGCGTCGCCGCCAGCAGCCGCGCCCACCGCGAGAACCTCGTCCTGTCGATGATCACCGGGCGCAAGCGGGCCGAGTAGCCGGGCCAATCACCTGCTGATCACCCCGGACCGCGCGGTCAGCAGATCTTATTGATCTCGATCTCGAGGATTCCCTCGGCGCCGGCACCCTTCAGCGCGGGGATCAGGAATCGCACCTCGGTCCGGTCGACCACCGTCTCGACGGCGAACCAGTCGGGATCGCTCAGGCTGTTGACCGTCGGCGCATGCAGGCTCGGCAACAAGGCAACGACGGCATCGATCTGCGCCACCGGCACGTTCATCTTCAACAGCACCTTCCCCCGCGCGTCCAACGCCGCGGTGAGCAGCAGGGCGATCTGATCGATCTTCTCCCGCCGCCACGGGTCGTCCAACGCCGCGTGGTTGGCGATCAGAACCGTGTGGGTGTGCAACAGGTCGCAGACGATGCGGAGACCGTGGGCGCGGATGGTGCTGCCGGTTTCGGTGATCTCCACCGCCGCGTCGGCAAGCCCCTGAACCACCTTGGCCTCCGTTGCGCCCCACGAGAACTCGACGTTGGCCTCGACACCCCGCTCGGCGAGAAGGCGTCGGGTGAACCCGACTAGCTCGGTCGCAATTGTCTTGCCCTGCAGGTCTTCGATGCGCTCGACCGGCGAATCGCGGTCGACCACCAGCACCCACCGAGCCGGCTGGTCGGTGGCCTTCGAATAGACGAGGTCGCGGACGACAGCGACGTCGGCTTCGGTTTCCTGGACCCAGTCGATTCCGGTCAGTCCGGCGTCGAGAGTGCCGCTGGCGACGGCCGGCCCCATCTCCTGCGAGCGCACGAGAGCGCAGGCGATTTCGGGGTCATCGACGGACGGGAAGTAGTTGCGCGACCGCGGCGAGATCGACCATCCGGCGTGGGCGAACAGTTCGATGGTCGCCGCCTCCAGGCTGCCTTTGGGGATTCCGAGCTTCAATTGCTGCATGTTGACCCTCCGGCGGCCCCGATAGCGGAAACGCGGCGCGGGCGCAAGGAACCAGCGCAACAAATGCGGCAACGGCGGTGGGGAAGGCAAACGGGGAGACAGAGTCGCCGGCATCGGCTACATCCTCTCCGCGTTGGGGCGCGTTCGCCTCGCGACGCGGAAGACGGATTCAGAGGAATTTGGATGTTCTACGAACCGAAGGATGGCCACGGCCTGCCGCACGACCCGATCAAAGCGATTGTCGCTCCGAGGCCGATCGGCTGGATCTCCACCGTCGATGTCGGGGGGCGTCCCAATCTCGCGCCCTACAGCTACTTCAATGCCATCAGTACCGATCCTCCGATGGTCTGTTTTTCCAGCGGGGGATTGAAGCACAGCGCCGCCAACGCACGGGCGACGGGGGAATTCGTCTACAATCTGGCGACCCGGCCCCTGGCTCGCGAGATGAACGCATCATCCGAGGCGGTTCCTCCCGAGGTCGACGAGTTCGAACTGACCGGCCTTGCTACCGCGGCGTCGCGGTTGGTTCGGCCGCCACGCGTTGCCGCGTCGCCGGCGGCCTTCGAATGCCGCGTCGTCACGTTCATGGAGCTGACGGACGTCGAGGGACGGGGAGTTGGCAGCTTTCTCGTCATCGGCCAGGTCATCGGCGTTCATTTAGACGAGGCGTACCTGAAAGCCGGACGGTTCGACACCGCTGCCGCGGTGCCATTGGGGCGCTGCGGGTACCACGACTACACTGCGGTGGACGATATCTTCGAGATGCGCCGCCCCGGCGGCGGGGCGTGATCGCCCGCTTGCGGGGCGCCTTATGCGGCCCCGCTCCGAGCGGGTATCCTTGACGCTCCGCAAACCGCATCATATGTGTGTACGAACAGTTTGGAATCCTTACAAACAGCCTGAACCCGCTCCATGTCCCGCCTGTCCATCGTCATCGCTCCGGAACCTGTGCTCAAGCGCAGCGCCGACCCCATCGAGCGCGTTGATGACGAGGTGCGTCGCCTGATGGACGACATGCTGGACACCATGCGCACGGCGAACGGCATCGGACTGGCGGCTCCGCAGGTGGGCGATCTGCGGCGTGTCATCGTTGTCGACGTTTCTCTGCCCGAGGACAAACCACAACCCTACCGGATGGCGAATCCGGAGTTGGTCTGGCGTTCGGACGAGACGTCGACCGGCGAAGAGGGGTGTCTTTCTCTGCCCGACCACTACGCCGACGTCACGCGTCCGGCGCGGGTGCGGGTGCGCTATCGCGACGAGGACAACCAAGTTCAGGAACTCGAGGCCGACGGCATCCTGGCCCGGTGTATCCAGCACGAAATGGATCATCTCGAAGGCATCCTGTTCGTTGACCACATCTCGTCGATCCGCCGCGACATGATCCTGCGCAAGCTGAGCAAGACCAAGAAGCAGCAGGCTTCCGCCGCGGAGTAACACCCTGCACCACCTTGACCGGCTGACGGCTCCCCGTCAGGGTGCGCCGATGACGCCGTTGCGCCTCGTTTTCATGGGAAGCCCCGAGTTCGCGGTGCCGACTCTGGCCGCATTACTTGATGCTGGCCACGAGGTCATCTGCGTCTATGCCCAACCGCCCCGGCCGGCGGGCCGGGGCCACCACGAGCATCCTGCGCCCGTCCATGCCTTCGCCGACGACCACGGATTGCCCGTCCGCACGCCGAAGACCCTCAAAGATACTGAAGCGCAGCGTGGGTTCGTTGCCCTCGATGCCGACGCGGGCGTCGTCGCGGCCTATGGACTGATCCTGCCGCCGGCGGTCGTCCACGGACCCCGGCTCGGCTGCTTCAACGTCCACGCGTCGTTGTTGCCGCGCTGGCGCGGCGCGGCGCCGATCCAGCGGGCGATCCTTGCCGGTGATACGGAGACAGGTGTCACCATCATGCAGGTGGACGATGGACTCGACACTGGCCCCACGGTTCTCGCCGGTCGCGTGCCGATCACGCCCGACACCACGGCCGCCGACCTGCATGACTCCCTTGCCGCGCTCGGCGCAAAGATGATGGTCGAGGCCTTGGCCGGCATCGCCGACGGAACGCTCGTGCCCGTGCCGCAAACGGAGGAAGGCGCGACCTACGCGTCCAAGCTGCAGCGGGACGAGGGGCGATTGGACTGGTCGAGACCGGCTGAAGAGCTGCATCGCGCCGTCCGGGCGCTCAACCCTTGGCCAGGGGTGTGGTTCGAGCACGACGGGCAACGCATCAAGGTCTTGGCGGCGGAGATCGATGGCCAATCCGGCGAGCCCGGAACGGTCCTCGATGACCGGATGACCATTGCCAGTGGGGATGGCGCGTTACGCCCGCTGGTCGTTCAGCGGCCAGGCAAGGCTCCGGCCGAGGCGGCGGCGTTCCTGCGCGGCTATGACCTCCCGGTCGGGACCCGGTTGGCCTGAGCCGCCGCCATGCCCCGCTACCGCCTGACCCTCGAATACGATGGCGGCGCCTTCGTCGGCTGGCAGCGTCAGGACAACGGCGTCGCGGTCCAGCAAGTGGTCGAGGATGCCTTCGCCCGCTTTTCCGGAGAGACGCCGTCGATCTTCGCCGCCGGGCGTACCGACGCCGGCGTCCATGCCCTGGGTCAGGTGGCGCACGTGGATCTTTCTCGCGACTGGCCCGCCGACACCGTTCGCGACGCGGTCAACTTCCATCTCAAGCCGGCGGCGGTGGCGGTTCTCGCCGCCGAGGTTGTCGACGACGAGTTCCACGCTCGGTTCTCGGCGCGCGAGCGGGTCTACCTCTATCGCATCGTCAACCGGCGGGCGCCGCTCGCGGTAGAACGCGGACATGCATGGTGGGTGCCCGGTCCGCTCGACGCCGCTGCCATGAGCGCCGCCGCCCGCGTGCTCGTCGGCCGCCACGATTTCACCACCTTCCGTGCCGCCCTCTGCCAGGCGAAATCACCGGTGAAGACCTTGGATGCTCTCGATGTGCGCCGCGATGGCGACCTCATCGAGGTCGAGGCACGGGCGCGGTCGTTCCTGCACCATCAGGTCCGCAATATGGTCGGCACCCTCAGGTGGGTCGGCGAAGGCAAATGGGACGCGGCTGATGTCGAGGCGGCACTGGCTGCGCGGAACCGCGCGCGGGGCGGACCGACGGCACCGCCGGAGGGCCTCTATCTCGTGCGCGTCGGCTACTGACCGGTCGTCAATAGAGCCCGTGGGACACCGTCATGATGACGATGCCGAGGGCCAGGTCGAGGATGACGATCGCGGCGCAGGTAAACGGCGGCAACGCCAAGGCGGTGCGGGCGACGAACCAGACGTAGACGAGGACGAACCCGAGAACGGCCAGGAACAGGAACGTCGCCAGATCGCCGGGCAGGATGCCGGCGTCACCGAGGAGCGCGACCGGCATCAACAGCACATTCTGCCAAACTGCACACCAGTTGTAGGCGACAATGTACGGAACGAATCGCTCCCAGCAGCCCATCGCACGGGTCAGCGAAACCATGACCACCGGGTAGGCGAACCAGGCGATCACGTAGGTCAGACCGTCGACCAAAACGTAACGAAGCGGCTCCACGTCCGGATTGGCGTCGGGCGGGAACCCGGTGACGACATCAATGGCGTAGAGAGGTAGAACCAGGACGGCGGCAAAGAACGACCGCCAGAAACCTTCGACGGTGGCGTTGAAGTGCACCATGCCCCCGGCATCGAGGCGGGCGAGCCGTAGCGCACCGTAAAGCGAAGACACCGTCTCCGAGAGTGGCGGCATCAGGACGAAGCCGGAAAGTAACCGCCGAGCACGCCCCGGTAGATGTCGGTGAGAGCGGCGATGTCGGCGACGGCGACATTTTCGTCGACTTTGTGGGCCGTCTCGCCCGGCATGCCGAACTCACACACGGGGCAGACATTCGTAATGAACCGTGCGTCGGACGTTCCTCCGCTCGTGCTCAGCTCGGGGGTGCGGCCGGTGACACCGGCCACGGCACGGGAGACGAGTTCGCTGAGCGGTCCCGGCGTGCTGAGAAAGGCGCTGCCATTGGACTCGGTGGCGAGTTCGAAGGCGCCCCCGACCTCGGCGCATCGATCTTCGATCCAGTTCCGCAGGCTTTCGGCATTGTGCAGGTCATTGAAACGGATGTTGAAGCCGGCCTGGGCCTGCGCGGGAATGACGTTGGTCGCGGTGTTGCCGACATCGACCGTGGTCAGGGTCAGCGTTGAAGGCTGGAAGTGCGCCGTGCCCTCATCCAAAGGAGTCTCGGCGAGGACGGTCAGCATCCTCAGCAACCGGGGAATCGGGTTGTCGGCGCGATCCGGATAGGCGGCGTGACCTTGAACGCCGGCCACCGTGAGCACGCCGTTCAATGATCCGCGGCGGCCGATCTTGATCATCTCGCCCAGCTCGGTCGGGTTCGTCGGCTCGCCGACGAGGCAGGCATCCAGCGTTTCACCGCGTGTCGACAACCAGTCGAGCATGCGGACGGTCCCATTCACCGCCGGTCCTTCCTCGTCACCGGTGATCAGCAGGCTGATGGAGCCGCCGAAGTCGTTTCTCCGCTCGGCGAGGAACCCGGCCGCCGCGGCGACGAAGCAGGCGATCGCGGCCTTCATATCGGAAGCACCGCGGCCATGAAGCCGGCCGTCGGCGACGTCGGCGCCGAAGGGGTCTCGGGTCCATGCAGCGGTGTTCCCCGGCGGGACGACGTCGGTGTGCCCGGCAAAACAGAAGTTCGATCCGTTGCTGCCGATGCGGGCGTAGAGATTGTCGACGTCGGCGGTGCCGGGCGCCGAGAAGGGCAGCCGGTGGCATTCGAAACCCAGTGCTTCCAACGACTCCTGCAGCACGTCCAGGGCACCCGCATCGACCGGGGTCACGCTGGGACACCGGATCAGCGCACGGCTGAGCTCAAGGGGGTCGACGGAGCTGGTCATCGCATCCCGTCCGGCGCGGCCGTCACTCCCGCAACAGGTCGTTGATCGAGGTCTTCGATCGCGTCTTTTCGTCGACACGCTTGACGATCACGGCGCAATAAAGGCCTGGGCCGGAATCGCCATTGGGCAGCGGCTTGCTGGGCGTGGTCCCTGAGACGACCACCGAATAGGGCGGGACGTGGCCGTAGAAGGTTTCGCCGCTGGCGCGGTCGACGATTCGGGTCGAGGCGCCGATGAAGACGCCCATCGACAGCACCGAGCCCTCGCCGACGCGCACCCCCTCGGCGACCTCGGCACGGGCGCCGATGAAGCAGTTGTCCTCGATGACCACCGGGCCGGCCTGCAGGGGCTCGAGCACGCCGCCAATGCCTGTGCCGCCGGAGATATGGCAGTTGGCGCCGATCTGCGCGCAGCTGCCGACCGTGGCCCAGGTATCGATCATGCTTCCCGCACCGACATGGGCGCCGAGATTGATGAAACACGGCATCAACACCGCGCCCGGGGCAACATAGGCTGACCGGCGGACGGTGCAGTCGGGTACGGCGCGGAAACCGGCGGCCCGGAACCGTGCTTCGTCCCACCCTTCGAACTTGGATGGCACCTTGTCGAACCACCCGCTTCCGCCGGGACCGCCCGGGATCGGCGTCATGTCGTTGAGCCTGAAAGATAGCAGGACCGCCTTCTTGAGCCACTGGTTGACGTGCCAGTCGCCGTCGCGGGGTTCGGCAACGCGGACGGTGCCCGAATCGAGCAAGTCCAGGGCTTGGTCGACGGCGTCGCGGACGGGACCGGTGGTCGTGAAGCCGATCTGGTCTCGATCCTCCCAGGCGGCATCGATGGTGGTTTCAATCTCGGCAGTGGTCATGGCGATGTGCTGTCTTTCTTTTGGCGTCGGGGCCGTTGGCGATGGGGCCGGACCATGCTGTAGCCGGTGTCGGGTGTCAACCAAGGTCGGCGGGATCAGGCCACGCCGTCGATGATTTCGGTAAGCCAGCCAGCCAGGTCTTCGGTGACGTGGTCGATAAAACCGCCGTCGGCGCCCTCACGGCCCCACTCCGAGCCGGTCCTGACCCACACCGTCGCCATTCCCAGTGCTGACGCCGGGGCGAGGTTGCGGGCCATGTCCTCGACCATCACCGCCAATGCCGGATTGATTTCATGGCGCTCGATCATCGCCGTGTAGACCTCCGGCTGCGGCTTCGGCTGATAACCCGCATCGACGATGTCGAACACGGCTTCGAAGTGATGGCCGATGCCGATGCGGTCCATGACCCGTTGGGCGTGGCCCGTGGTGGCGTTGGTAAAGATCAGTTTGCGTCCAGGCAGTTGACCGAGCGCCGTTTCCAACGCCGGGTTCGGTGCCACTGGTTGGAGGTCGATCTCATGGACGTGCTCCAGAAAAGGACCAGGGTCCATACCGTGCACGCTCATGAGCCCGCTGAGTGAGGTGCCGTAGTCGCGGAAATACTGTTTCTGGACCCGGTAGGCCTCGTCGAGATCGAGACCCAGATAGGCGGCGATATAGCCACGCATGCGCTCGTCGATCTGGCCGAACAGGTTCGAAGACGCGGGATAAAGCGTGTTGTCGAGGTCGAACACCCAGGTTTCGGCATCGCGCAGAGCCGCGGCGCGGTCGGTGGCGGAGGTGGTGTCGGGGCGGGGCATAGACCCTTTTGTGGCCATCCCCGGCACATCTGGCAAGCCCCCGCAGGGCCGATGTCGCTTGGACTTTGGAAGGAAAGGGTTTTTCACTTGTTGTGGTCGGGCTTCTGGTCCAGGATCGCTTGCACTTCGGAGAACGCCAGGGGTGAATGTGGCATCTGACAGTCCGGCTGGAACGGCGCCCCAGCCGTCCGGGTTGCGGATGGAGCGCGACCGCTTCGTCGCGCTGGCCTTTTGCTGGGCCGAAGTGCTGCTCGAACTCGATTCTTCACGCAAGGTGGTCTTCGCTGCCGGTCCGACCAAGGCGATGATCGGCCTCGACGCCGCGGCGCTGATGGGCCAGTCCGTCGAGGACCTGGTGGCCAAGGAGGATCGCGACCTCATCGGCGATCTGCTGCAGATCGCCTCCCGCCACGGCCGCATCGAGAACGTCACCATTCGGCTGCAGGGGCCGCGGGGTGTGACGCCGCCGCTGGCCTTCGCCGGCTATCAGCTCGAGGACCTCGACGGCCACTATTTCCTGGCCTTGCGGTCCGGCGTGCCGACCCGCCGCGAAGAGGCGGCAGGTGCCCAGGTTCGTGACCGCGAGACCGGACTGCACGACTCCGACAGCTTTGCCGACATGGTGGCAAAAGAGCTCGCCGGTGCGCCTCCCGGCGAAGAAGAGCGGAAGATGACGCTCATCGCGTTGCCCGGCTACGAAGAGCTGCGCGAGCGCATGGGCGAGGGTGCCGAGCAAGACCTGCTGATGAGCGTCGGCGCGGCTCTGCGGGCCAATTCGACAAGCGGCGACGCCGCCGGGCGCATCGACGACGACCGGTACGGCCTGGTGCACACGGCCGATCTCGACATCGCCCAGCTCGAAAACCGCATCAGCGATTTGATCCGCGACGCCGACCCGAACCAGGAAGGTCTCAAGGTCGAATCGGCGACGGTCGAGGTCGATCAGGAGAACCTCAGCGAAGAGGACATCGCAAACGGCCTGATCTACACCATCAACCGGTTCAAGAGCCTCAAGGGCAGCGACTTCACCCTCAAGAACCTGTCGACCAGCATCTCGTCGCTGGCCAAGGAGGCGGTCGAATCGGTGCAATCGTTCAAGGCGACGGTCGCCAAGGCCGAGTTCGAGGTTGCCTTCCAGCCGATCATCGATACCCGCACCGGCGTCATCCACCACTACGAGGCGCTGGCCCGGTTCCCCGCCAGCGAAGGCCGCAGCCCCTACGAGCAGATCACCTTCGCCGAAGAGACCGGCATGATCGCCGAGTTCGACCTGGCGATGGCCAAGAAGGTGATCGAGTGGCTGAACAAGACGCCCCGCAACTCGACGGTCTCGGTGGCGGTCAACGTTTCGGGCTACTCGGTCGGAACCCTCTCGTACCTCGCCCAGCTCGAACAGATGCTCAACGAGAACGTCTGGACGCGCGGCCGGCTGATGTTCGAGATCACTGAATCGGCGCGCATGGACGACCTGGACGCTGCCAACACCTTCATCCGCCGGCTGCGGGACAACGGCCACGAGGTCTGCCTCGACGACTTCGGCGCCGGCGCCGCCAACTTCCAGTACCTCAGCACCCTCGAGGTGGACATCGTCAAGCTGGACGGCTCGGCCGTGCGCAACGCCCAGAAGGCGCACAAGGGCAAGGCGTTCCTCAAGGCGCTCGTGGGGCTCTGTCGCGAGCTTGGCGTCGGCACCATCGCCGAGATGATCGACGAGGAGAAGGGGCTGGTCTTCGTCCGCGAATGCGGCGTGCAATACGTTCAGGGTTACCTGTTCGGCAAGCCCAACACCGACACGTCCAAATTCAAGACGCTGATCGATCCGCACATGTTCCCCAACCGCCCGGGGGTTTGAGCTAGGGCTGCGGCTCGCCAACCGCCACCGGACGCGGACGCTGGATCACAACCAGCGAAGCCTGCGGAACACAACAATCTGCGCTGCGACGAGTATGGCCAAAACGGCGCAAAGAATGCCGAACCCCCAGGGTGACTCTGCGCCCGGGATGCCGCCGACGTTGACACCCAAAAGACCGGGAATTATATATATAATTCCCAAAAAATCCCGTTCCACCGTCAGCTGGCCGATCTTCGCGTGGAGTTCCTTGATCTCAGCCTCATGGTCCCGGCGGGTGCCGTCGGCCCCGTTCGAGAACACCGCGCTCAGACCGTCCATCGCTT
>Ga0209568_1000137_pt1 | contig 25722 bp, 27 predicted proteins | sample WorMetOlspDAHAB2_FD_187406 | JGI IMG/M metagenome (GOLD analysis project Ga0209568, IMG submission 187406) | Marine gutless worms symbiont microbial communities from Max Planck institute for Marine Microbiology, Germany - Olavius sp. DAHAB.2... ...
AGTCGCAAGAAGCCGCCGTCGGAATCAGTTCGTCGCGACCACAGCAGACCATGGCTCGCCGTACATCATGCTCAAACGCGAAAAATGCAACAAATACAGCCCAATATCAAACCCGCGCACAGGTCTCATTAATCAGATTCACAATGTTAAATAGCGCGCGGACCTCGGTCGCATGAGATCGCGGAAATAAGAACATAACACGAACAAATAAGCGCGTCAATGGCCTGCCGTGACGTGCTCCGTAAGCTCTTTCAGGAATTGTTGAATCGGCCGATTCGGAAGGGCTCGATGGGCAGGTCCGTGGCGCCGTCCGTCACCAGGTCGGCGACGACGCGGCCGACGATGGGGCCGATCTGGAACCCGTGGCCGCAGTACCCGAAAGCATGGACGACGCCTTCCTCGGTGCCGCTGGGGCCGATCACCGGGAGCTTGTCCGGGGTCTCCCCCTCGATGCCGGCCCAGGCACGGACCACCGTGGCGCCCTTCATGATCGGGAAGATGGTCGCCGCCGTGCGGGCGCTGACCGCCAGCCCGGCGAAATCGACGGTGGCCCGGTTGGCTTCCGGGAAGGCCTTGCCCCGATGTCCGCCGCCCATCATCACCGTTCCGTTGGCGAACTGCTTGAAGGACAGGGTCCGGCCCCAGGCACCGACCACCGGCGTGACGAAAGGCGCCATGCGGGCGGTGATCATCAGCATGAAGGCTTCCGGTGAAAGCGGCACCGGCTCGCCGAGCCCGCCGGCGACCTCCGCCCCCCAGGCGCCGGCGCAGTTGACCATGACCGGGGCCTGGAAGCTGCCGTTGGTGGTCTCGACGGTCCAGATGCCGGCCGACCGGGCGAAACCGGTCATGCGGGTGTTCTGGCGGAAGTCGACGCCCAGGGCCGCCCCTTTGCGATGGAAGGCCCGGGTGGTGCGGAACGGGTTGGCGTGGCCGTCGCCGTCGACGGCGATGGCGCCCAGGCAGTGCTCGGAAACGGCCGGCACGCGTTCGCGCAATTCCCGGCGGTCGATGATCTTTTCGTGGTCGAAGCCGAGGGCCCGGACCTGTTCGACCCGGGCCGCCATATCTTTCATTTCCTGTTCCGTCTCGCCCACCTTCACCTGGCTCGAGGCGCCGAAGCCGCAGTCGTCGTCCACCAGTTCGGCGATCCGGTGCCAGATCTTGATGGCCGCGTCGGCGAGGGGGATTTCCGCCGGGTGCCGGCCGAGGCGGCGCACGCCGCCGGCGTTCACGCCGGAGGCGTGGCGGGCGACCGTGTCTTTCTCCAGGACCGTCACCCGGGCGCCGCGCATGGCCAGGTGCAGGGCCGCCGAACAGCCGTGCAGGCCGCCGCCGATGACGATGACGTCGGCGGTTCCGTTCACGCCCCGTCGTCCTCGCCAAGGGCCGCCAGTTCCGCAAGGCGCAGCGGCTTGACCGGCGGCCGGCGGCGGTAGTCGCCCACCTCGTCGGGCGTTGTCCCGTTGAATTCGGCCAGCATCTCGGTCACCGTCAAGGAACACAAACGCCCCTGGCAGGGCCCCATGCCGGCCCGGCAGAAGCTCTTCAACTGGTTCGGACCGGCGCAGCCGAGAGATGCCGTACGATGAATCTCGCCGGCGGTGATCTCCTCGCAGCGGCAGACCACGGTGGCGTCGTCGGCGGGGATACGGTGTCCCTTGATGGGCCGGTAGAGGGCATCGAGGAAGGGCCGCAACCGGGTTTCCGCCGCCAGGGCATGACGGATCGGGGCGCCCCGGTTGTTCCGCTCCGCTTCATCCAGATGCCCCGTGTGCGCCAGGGCACCAAGGGCCGCCAGCCGGCCCTGGTGTTCGGCGGCCAGGGCGCCGCCGATGAACCCGGCGTCACCGGCGATGAAAATGCCGTCGACGGTGGTCTCCAGCCAGTCGTCGGCGCGGACCCGCCAACAGAGCTGCGCCGGGTTCCAGTCGTGCGCGCAGCCGATGGCCCGGGTCAGGTTGACGTTTGGAACAACCCCCTGATGCAGGAAAATACGCGACGCTTCCAGTTCGTGTTGGTGCCCGCCGCGCTGGTAGCGGATCGTCTCGGCGGCCGTCTCTCCTTTGATCTCGACGCCGCTGACGCCCTTGATGAAGGGAATCCCGGCCTTGCGGATGGCGGAAAGATAGCCGAGGCCCTTGATGATTTGCCGGCTGGCCAGCAGGGCACCGGGAAGGTGGGGCAGCGCCCGGAACAGATGGCCGGCCGGGGCCGTGTCCAATATGGCCTTCACCGGGATTCCCGCCTTCAGGTATTGGTGGACGATCAGGTAGACCAGCGGGCCGGTGCCGACGAAGACCGCGTCCCGGGCCGCCAGCCCGGCGGATTTGAGCGCGATCTGAGCGGCGCCGGCGGTCATCACGCCCGGCAGGGTCCAGCCCGGGACGGGGAAGGGCCGTTCCATGGCGCCGGTGGCGACGATGACCGCGTCGGCGGTGATGATCCTGGCCTCGCCGCCCATGGAAAGGCCGATTTCCCGCTCCGGCGAGACCTGCCAGACCGTGGCTCCCGAAGCGTAATCCGCGTCGCTGGCCCGGAGTGCGGCGGCGAGGCCGCGACCGTGGGCGTAATCGGGGCCCAGGACGTCCGGATCGACCGGTCCCGGGGCCTCGATGGACTGATAGATGCGTCCCCCCGGTGCCGGCTGTTCATCGACGATCAGCACGGCGGCGCCGGCCTCCGTGGCGGTGACGGCGGCGGCCATGCCGGCCGGGCCGGCACCGATAACGGCGAGGTCGTAATGATCCCTCATGCGCCGTCTCCGGGGGTGATCTGGGCGGCGCCCCGCTGACGCTCGACCCGCATGCCGTCGCGCACCACGGTCATGCAGCCCTGCTGGTTGGCCTCCCCGTCGATCACCAAAAGGCAATCGAAACACACCCCCATGAGGCAATAGGGGCCGCGCGGCTTGCCGCCGACGGGGGTTTCCCGGGTCGCCGTTTCGCCGGCCGCCAACAGGGCGGCGGTCACGGATCTTCCGGCGCGGGTCCGGATTTCACGGCCCTCGTAGGTGAAGGTGACGAGGGGGCCGGATGTCTCGTCGTCGATCTCAGTGAACATGGAACCTCTCGGTGCGGAGCACGGATAGCTCATCGGGCAGGTGACCCTCGGCGATGGCCGGGGCCAGGACATTGGCGTGGATGGCGGCCAGGGTAACACCGCTGTGCACGGACACGATGAAGGCGCCGTCACCCTCCGGCGGCCGGTCGTAAACGGGCAGCCCGTCCGGTGAATAGGGGCGGAGCGCGCCCCAGGAGCGGACGATGCGGGCGTTCTCCAGGAACGGAAAAATGCGCCTTGTCCGACGCACGATGGCCGCCAGCACGTTCCAGCGGGTGCCGTCGTCGAATCCCACGTCTTCGTGGGAATCCCCCAGCAGCACGCTGCCCTCGCCGGTCTGGCGGACCCAGGTGAGGGGCAACTCGAGGAACGGTGCCGTGCGTTCGGTGACCAGGATCTGGCCGCGCACCGGGTTGATGGGCGCCTCCATGCCGAGCATGGCGGCTAGCGGTTTGCTGCCCAAACCGGCGGCGATGACCACCTTGGGCGTCTCGATGATGCCGGCGGATGTTTCCAATCGGTAGACGCCGCGCCGCCAGGTGATGGAGGCGACCCGCGCATCGACCATCTTGCGGCCGCCCAGGGCCTGGTATCCGGCCTGCAGGGCGCGCAGCAGATAAAGCGGGTTGGCGTGGCCGTCGAGGGGCGAATAGGAGGCGCCGACCACCTCGGGTCCCAGGCCCTTGACCATGCCGGAGAGCGCCTGGCGGTCGAGCATCTCGAAGGCGAAGGCGCCGCCCGAGTGGTTGTGGAGGCGGGTCATCTGGGATTCCCGGGCCGCGTACTCATCGTCGGAAAGGCAGACGTGCAGGCCGCCCGACTGACGATGCTGCAAGTCCACATGGAAAAGATCGGTCAGTTCGCCGGCGAAATCGGACCAGAGACCGGCGGAACGCCGCGTCCAGGCGGCGTATTCGGGACATTCGAAGCCCTTGCTCTGGACCCAGACCAAACCAAAATTCCCGCGCGCCGCGCGAAAGGCGATGTCGCCTTCGTCGAGCATCAGGGTATCCAGCCCTTGGCGCCGAAGGCCGTAGGCAAGGGCCGAGCCGACCATGCCGCCGCCGATGACCGCTACGTCCGAATGCATGAAATCCTCCCGGCCGGAGTATGGGCGGAAAAGCGAGCTTCCTCAATGCGTCATCTTGAGGTGCGCGCGGCCGATCACACACGGGGGTGCTTTCCCGGATTTCCGCCCGTCAGGTCAAGTCCTTGAGGGCGTCCCGGGCGGCCAAGACGCCGGCGGCAAGCACCGCCGCGTCCGTGGCGACGGTGAGGAAGCGGTATCCCTTTTCCGCCATCTTGCGGGCGTAGTCGGGGCCGGTGGTGTAGATGCCGGCGGCGATTCCGGCGGCCCCGGCCGCCGTGGCGATCCTCTCGATGGCGGCGACCACGTCGTCCTCGGCCCGGTCGAAACCCGGCGCATGGCCGAGACCGATGGAGAGATCTGCGGGCCCGACGAACAGGGCGTCCAGCCCCGGTGTGGCGGCGATGGCTTCCAGGTTTTCCAATGCCCCGGCGGTCTCGATCATGGCGAAGGCGAGGCTGTGTGTGCGGGAGACGGCGAAGTAGTCGTCGCCGTGCAGCAGCCCGGCCCGGAACGGCCCGAAGCTGCGCCGGCCCTCCGGCGGGTAGCGGCAGGCGGCGACCAACTCGGCCGCCTGCCCGGGCGTGTTGACCAGGGGGCAGATGATCCCGTCGGCGCCGGCATCCAGCACCTTGCCGATGATTGCCGCCTCAAGGCCTGGGACGCGAACCATGCGGGTCAGGTCGAGGCCCTTGGTCGCCGTCAACATGGCCACGGCATCGGTGTATCCGATCAGCCCGTGCTGCATGTCGATGGTCACCGAATCCACGTCTTGGTGGGCGACCACTTCGGCATTGAAGGGGCTCGGCGCCGCCAGCCATATGTTCAAGGCGGGCCGTCCCGCCGCCCATTGCCGCTTTATCCGGGTCAACTCCATCGGTGCTTCTCCTCTCCGCTCGACGGATCGCAACCTTACTCCCACCGGCTTGCCCCGGCCAGCGACGACCGATAAAATGGGAGGTCACGGCATATGGGGAGGCAGACATGGCGCGGACGGTCACCACGACGGCATTGCGGAACCTGCTGGATGATGCGCTTGGGGGCAGCGGCGAGGTTGCGGTGTTGGATGTTCGGGAGGCCGGGCAGTACGCGGCCGGGCACCTGTTCTTCGCCACCCACGTTCCCTACAGCCGCCTGGAAATCGAGGTCCAGGCCTTCGTCCCCCGAAAGGCGGTGCCGGTTGTCGTCTATGACGACGGCGATGGCGTTTCCGAAAAGGCCGAGGCCGCCCTATTGGACATGGGCTATGCGGACGTCGCCTGTCTGGAAGGCGGCGCACCGGCCTGGGCGGATGCGGGGCATACGCTTTATGAAGGCGTCAATCTGCCGTCCAAGACCTTCGGCGAACTGGTGGAACATGCCTTGGACACGCCGCGGCTGAGCGCCGACGAATTGGCCGAAATGCAGGCCCAGGGCGGCGACTTCATCATCCTGGACGGCCGCACACCGGAGGAGTACGTGCGGTTCAACATTCCCGGCGGCATATCCTGTCCCAACGCCGAGTTGCCGTTGCGGTTCGACGATCTGGTGCCCAGTCCGCAAACCACGGTGGTCATCAACTGCGCCGGCCGGACCCGGTCCATCATCGGCGCCCAAACCCTTATCAACTTCGGCGTCGCCAACCGGGTCATCGCGCTTGAAAACGGCACCCAGGGCTGGGCCCTGACGGACCGCCAACTGGAAACCGGCGCCAATCGGTTTCCGCCCCAGACGATCATCGCATCGGGCTTGGAGAAGGCGAAGGACCGAGCCGATCGGGTGGCGGAGAAGTTCCAGGTGCCGTTCGTCGATCATGACCGGCTCGCGGAATGACAGGCGGATACATCGCGGACCCTCTATCTCTTGGACGTGCGCAGCCGAGATGAATTCCTGGCCGGGCACCTGCCGGGCAGCCGCCATGCCCCCGGCGGCCAACTGGTGCAGGCCACGGATCGCTGGGTCGGTGTCCGCGGTGCGCGAATCGTGGTCTGCGACGATACGGAAGTGCGGGCCGTCTGCACGGCCCACTGGCTGAAGCAGATGGGTTGGGATGTGCATGTTCTGGCTGGCGGAATCGGCGCCGCGGAATTGGAAAGCGGCTCCGGCGCCCCCGATACGCATACCGCGTCCCTTGCCGAGGTATCTGTGGAGGCGGTCCGTGAGGGAATCGCCGACGATTCCATCGCGGTCCTTGATGTGCGGGCCAGCGGCGCCTTTCGCGGCGGCCACGTGCCGGGCTCGGTCTGGGCGACCCGGCCGGTGTTGGAGAAGTCCTTGGGCGGAGAACCGCGCCCGGTGGTGATGATCGCGGATGATTCGGAGGTGGCGTCGCTGGCGGCCAAGGATGCGGCCGCTTGTGGCGCGCCGTCGGTCGCCCTCATGACAGGCGGTTTCCAGGCCTGGGTCGAGTCCGGCGGTGCCGTCGAGGCATCCCCGGACGTGCCGGCGGATCCGAACCGGATCGATTTCGTCGCCTTCACGGCCGGGCGCCACGGCGGCAACAAGGCGCATATGCGCCAATACCTGGAATGGGAGATCGGTCTGGTCGACCAATTGGATGACCAGGAGCGGGGCGCCTTTTCCATCATCGGGCCCTGATGACGTCATGACACGCCGTCGTCCCCCCGCCCTGCGCCGGTCCTGGTTGTTCGTCGGTGGTGGTGACGATGTCGCCTTGGCCGCCGCCGCCGACAGCGGCGCCGACGTGATCATCCTGGAGTTGGAGGACTTCACGCCGCCGCGGGAACGGCCGGCGGCCCGGCGCCGGGCCGGCGAACTGTTCGCCGAATGGCGGGCGCGGGGGGTGGTCGCCGCCGTTCGCATCAACCCGTTGGAAACGGAAGACGGCCCCGCCGATCTGCAGGCGGTCATGGAAGTCGCACCGGATGTCGTCATGCTGCCGAAGGTGGCGGAGCCGGAACAAGTGAACCGGCTGGACCAGGAGGTCACAGGGCTGGAGGCGGCGCACGGCCAGAAACCGGGCGCTACGGAACTGGTGCCCAATATTGAACTGGCGCGGGGACTGATCCAGACATTCCGCATCTGTCAGGTTTCCGACCGCATCAGCGCGGCCCTGGTGGCGTCGGAGAACATGGCGGCCGACCTGGGCGCGGAGCGGGGCAAGGACGGGATTGAGCTGGACTACGTGCGCCGCCGTTTTCTGGTGGAATGCACGGCCGCCGGGGTGCCCGCCATCGACTGCCCCTACACCTGGACCGATGCGGCCGGCCAGGAGCTGGACGCCACCTTCGCCCGGCGGCTGGGGTACAAGGCCAAAAGCTGCGTGGATGCGGCCCATGCGGCGATCATCAACCGGGTCCTGACGCCTTCCGCCGAAGAGGTGACGCAGGCCGAACGGGTGACCGAGGCCTTCGAAAAGGCGCGCGAAACGGGCGCTGGCCGCGTTCTGGTGGATGGCTCCCTGGTGGAGTTGCCCATCTACATGAACGCGAAGCGGCTATTGGAACGGGCGGCGCAGCTCACCGAATGGGAAACGGAACAGGGCGGCGACGCATGAACGGTCGGCCCTTATAAAACCGATCGGATTCACGCGTTAAATCGGAAACCAGGTGTTTCCTATTTAACGCGATCCGATCTAAAGACCGATCAACCGGTCGAAAGCCGCCAGGAACCGCGCGATTTCCGTCTCGTCGTTGTAATAGTGGGGAGACGCCCGCAGGACCGGCGGCAGGTTCCGGGCTTCCGCGTCGAGGCGGGTGCTCGACGGGTTGGAGACGCTGACGTTGATATGGTCGCGCCGGAGCGCCGCCGCCAAATCATAAGGATCGTGGCCGTCGATGGAAAAGCTGACGATGGCGCAAGGTTCCTCGCCGGGGTCGTGGATGTGTACGGGGGCGCGTTCACCAAGGGCGGCGCGCAGTTCCGCCGCCAATCCCCAGGCCCGCCGTTGGATCGCCGGCAGGCCCAGGTTCATGGCATAGCGCACCGCCTCGCCCAGGCCCATGCGCAGCGCGTAGGGGTTTTCCCAGGACTCGAACCGCCGGACATCGGCTCGGAGTTCGTAGGAGTCCCGTGACACCCAGTTGGCGGCGAAGTGATCGATCATCGCCGGCTCCAGGGTCTCCAGCCATTTTTCCCGAACATAGAGGAAGCCGGTGCCGCGCGGGCCGCGCAGGAACTTGCGGCCCGTGGCGGAGAAGAAATCACAGCCAAGCTTCTCCACGTCCACCGGCATCTGGCCGACGGCCTGGCAGGCATCGAGAAGGTAGGGAATGCCGTGTTTCCTGGCGATCCGGCCGATCTCGGCAGCCGGGTTCACCAGTCCGCCGTTGGTGGGTATCCAGGTGACGGCGATCAGCGCCACCCGCGCATCGATCATCGCCTCCAGGGCAACCGTGTCGAGTAATCCCCGCTCGTCGCTGGGCACGACGTCGATCTCGATGCCGTCCCGCCGGGCCCGTTGCAGGAAGGCCACGTAGTTGGCGGCATACTCCGCCTCCGCCGTCAGGATGCGGTCGCCGGGCTTTAGCTCGAGCGCATAGAAGGCGTGATCCCAGGCCACCGTGGCGTTCTCCATGATGGCGATCTCATGGCGCCCGGCGCCGATCAGCTGGGCCACATGGTCGTAGACGGCGTCCAACCGCTCCGATTCCCGGGCCGCCGCCTCGTAGCCGCCGATCCGGCTCTCCAGTTCGATGAATTCCGTGACCGCCCGGGCGACGCTTGTCGGCATCAGCGCCGCGCCGGCGTTGTTCAGATGCAGGCAGGTCTGCACGCCGGGGGTTTCCGCCCGGACCCGTTCCACATCGATGGGCACACGATCCGTCATCTCCATATGGCCTTGTTGAGGTTCGGTTCGGGGCGCCGAGGCCGCTCAGTCGTAGAGCGCATCCTTGGTGTCGATGTCGATGGATTCGACGGCCGAGCGGTCGATCTCCAACAAGGCGCACAGGCGGTCGATGGTCGCGGCCTCGGATTCGTCAACGGTGCCATCCGCCTCGCTCATGGCGGCGGTGATGGCGATTAACAGGGCGGCCCATTCCGGTTCGCCCTTGACGGCCTCGACGGCCTTCATGGCCTCCGCCGTGCCTTCTTCCATGTTGGACTGGATGCCCTCGACGAACTTCCGGTAAAGCGCCGGGCCATCCTGCCGGCCGTAGAGTTTCAGCTTGTCGAGGGTTCGGTTGAGGGCCTTGAGGCCGGCCGTTTCGCGGGAATCGACCCGGCCGTCGGCGGCCGCCACCAACGCCGCCGCGGCCATGCACGCCTTGAAAAAGTAATAGTTTTCAGCGCGTTCCTTGTTCTTGACGTGATAGCCGATGATCGTCTTGAAAATGCCCGGCATGGTCGGCGGCCTCCAGGACCTGGTCAGATGTTGCACGGATGCGGTATGGGCAACCGCATGTGGCGCAGCCTAACATCTGGCGGCGAGGCTTTGTACCCGGAAACGGCGGAGCGCATCAAACGCCCCGATCCGTTCAGAAGAATTCCGGGAACGCCTTGGCCAGGTTCTCGCGGATGCGGTCCATGACCGGCCGGTCCATGGGGGCGTGCTCGAAGGTTTGGCCGGTCACCTGCTCATAAAGCTGTACGTACTTGCCGGAGAATTCCATCAGGGTGTCGGCGGGAATCTCCGGGATCGGCTCCTTGTAGGGATCGCAGCGCTCATTGATCCAGAGCCGCAGGAATTCCTTGTCCAGGCTTTCCGGCTCCTTGCCTTCGGCGAGCCGGCCGGCGTAGCTGTCGGCCAGCCAGTAGCGGCTGGAATCGGGGGTGTGGATCTCGTCGGCGAGGGTGATCCGGCCGGTATCCGGATCGACGCCGAATTCGTACTTGGTGTCCACCAGGATCAGGCCGTTTTCGGCGGCGATCTCGCGGCCGCGGGCGAAGACGCCCAGGCTCAGCTCGGCCAACTCATCCCACTGGGCCTGGGTGAGGCGGCCCGTCTCGACGATTTCCGTGGGCGTCGTCGGCTCGTCGTGCTCGCCGGCCATGCCCTTGGTCGTCGGCGTCAGGATGGTTTCCGGAAGCTTCTGGTTTTTCGACAGGCCATCGGGGAACTCGACACCGTACATGACCCGCTCGCCACGCTGGTACATGGGCCAGATGGAGGTCTCCGTTGAGCCCGTCATGTAGTCCCGGACGACCATCTCCACGGGCAGCATGTCGAGGCGCTTGCCGACCACCACATTGGGATCCGGGGTATCGATGATGTGATTGGCGCAGATGTCCGCCGTCGCCTCGAACCAGAAATTCGCCGTCTGGTTCAGCACCTGTCCCTTGTAGGGCACGGCGGCGAGCACATAGTCGAAGGCGGATTGGCGGTCGCTGGCGATCATGATGCGCCGGCCGTCCGGCAGATCATAGGACTCACGGACCTTCCCCGACGTATGGTTCGGCAACTCCGGCAGGGTCACGTCGGTCAGGCAATTGGCCAAGATGGTATCGATGTCGGCGGTGGCAGCTTCGGTCATGGTTGGGCTTCCCGGAAAAAGGGTGGGCGCGAAGATCGCGTTATATATCGGCGATTTTTTCCGCCATGCAAGGGGAAAACGCGGGTTTTCCGCCTATTCCGTCAGGATCAGGATGAAGATGGCGGCAACCACCAGGAAGATGCCCAAAAGCTCGACCCGGTTGGTCTTCTCCTTGAAGAAAAACACCGAGGCGATGAAGGTGAAGACCAGTTCGATCTGCCCGACGGCGCGCACATAGGCGGCGTTCTGCAGGGTGAAGGCGGTGAACCAGCCGATGGAGCCGAGCACCGAGGCGACGCCCACGGCCAGCGCCGGCGGCCAGTGGCGGACCACGGCGGTCAACTGGCCGGGTTCCCGGAACCGCAGGTAAAAGCCCATGAATACGGTCTGGATGGTGACCGATACGGCCAGGGCGTAGGCCGCCCGCATGATCGTTTCCGTGTCCTCCAGGGCCAGCGCGGCGCCCCGGTAGAAGACCACGGAGGCACCCAGGAAAGCGCCCGAGAGGATGCCCACCAGGGCCGGTTTCTCGAACAGGCTGGCGACCAGGTTCTTCCAGGTGATGTCCGTCTGCGCCACCGAAAGGACCATGATCCCGACCACGCCGAGGCCGAGCGCGATAACGGCGGTGGAACTGACCGTGTCGCCCAGCAAGATGAGGCCGAGCAGCGCCACCTGGACGATCTCCGTCTTCGAATAGACGGTACCGACGGCGAAGTTCCGGAAGGAGAACAGATAGACCAGAAGGAAAGTGAACAGGATCTGCGACAGGCCGCCGAGCACGCAATAGAGCAGGAACAGGCCGTTCACCTGCGGGATCGGGTGGCCGCCGAAGGCGTGCACGCCCCAGAGATACAGCAGGGCGAAGGGACAGGCATAGAGGAACCGCACGTAGGTGGCGCCGCCGGTGGAAAGCCGGCCCTTCAGGTGTTTCTGCAGGGCCGAGCGCAGGTTCTGCAGGAACGCCGCGACGATGGTGATGGGAATCCACAGTTCCACCGGAAAACTCCGCCGTAAGGGCCGAAAAACGCGCCGGCGGGCTTGGCCTCCCGGCGGCGGTTCCCTACCTTTAACCCATGAACGCCAAAAAGCCATGGTTTATCGGCAGCGAGGTCTACCGGAGCACCACCTACGGAGCCGGCCATCCGCTGGGCATCCCGCGGGTCTCTCTGGCCATGGACATTTGCCGGGCGCTCGGGTGGCTCGATGGGTCCAACTTCATCGACAGCCCCCGGGCCAGCAAGGGTCAACTGGCGGACTTCCACGACCCGGCCTATGTGGACGCCGTGGAAGCCGCCGAAACCATCGGCCGGGTGACGCCGGAAACCGCCGAGCGCCACCACATCGGCGTCAACGGCAATCCGGTTTTCGACGGTATATTCCGGCGTCCGGCCACGGCCTGCGGCGGCGGTCTGTTGGCGGCGGAAAGATTGGCGGTATCGGACGGCGTTTACTACAGCCCCGGCGGCGGGCAGCACCACGGACGGGCGGATCGGGCCAGCGGGTTCTGTTACTTCAACGAACCGGTGCTGACGCTCCGCGCCATGCTGGCCGGTGGTGTTCCCCGGGTCTTCTACCTGGACCTGGACGCCCACCACGGCGACGCCGTTCAGGACGCCTTCGCCGACGATTCCAGGGTCTTCACGCTTTCCATCCACGAGGCCCGGCGCTGGCCCATGGGCCGGGACGGGGCGCCGGGCGATCCGGGCACCGTCGAGGACCGGGCCGGCGGCATGGCCCGAAACCTGCCTGTTCCCGATGGTTTCAACGATGCGGAACTGGCCTATCTCATGGAAACGGTGGTCCTGCCCATGATGACCGGTTTCGCGCCGGAGGCGGTGTATGTGCAGGCCGGCTCGGATGCCCTGGCCGATGATCCGCAAAGCAGGCTGGAACTGTCCAACGTGGCTCTCTGGCGGGCAGTCGACCAGGTTGCCCGGCAAACCGGGCGCCTACTTGTCTCCGGCGGCGGTGGTTATAATCCCTATGCGGTCGGGCGGTGCTGGGCCGGGATCTGGGCAACCCTCAACGGATTTCCCGTGCCGGACCGCCTGCCGCCCGAGGCCGAGGGTCCGTTACGGGACGTGGTCTGGAAGCATCGCCGCGGCCGCCAGCCCTTGGGCCATTGGATTTCCACCCTTGCCGATCGGCCCAATCCGGGACCGGTCCGTGAAGACGTTCGTGATGTCGCCAGACGGGCGCTCGTCGAATGAGCGACGCGGCGCCCCCCGTCGCCGAACGGCGACCGTCGAAGACCGAGTGGCACGGCCACCAGTTGATCGACGATTACGCCTGGCTCAAGGATCCGAATTGGCAGGCGGTCATGCGCGACCCGTCCGTCCTCGACGGGGATATCCGGCGCTACCTGGAGGCCGAGAACGCTTTCACGGAATCGGTCATGGCGCCGCTGGAGGGTCGGATCGAGGCCCTGTTCGCCGAAATGAAGGGGCGCATCAAGGAGGATGATTCCTCCGTGCCGCTGCCCGACGGAGCTTGGGCCTACTACCGGCGGTTCCGGGAAGGCGGCCAGCATCCCATCTTCTGTCGGCAAGGGCGCGATGGCGGCGAAGAGCAAATCCTGTTCGACGGCGACGCGGCCGCCGAGGGGCAGGCTTATTTCAAGATAGGCGCCTTCGAGCATAGCCCGAACCACCGCCTGGCGGCCTACGCCGTCGACCTCAATGGCTCGGAAATCTACACCATCCGGTTTCGTGACCTGGAAAGCGGCGAGGATTTGCCCGACGTCTTGAGTAACGCCAACGGCGGCCTCGCCTGGGCGGCGGACGGGCAAACGGCTCTCTACACGGTGCTCGACGACAACCACCGCCCCCACGCCGTGCGCCGGCATGTCCTGGGGACCGAACCCGACGATGACCCCTGGGTCTACCGGGAGGCCGATCCGGGGTTCTTCGTCGGCGTTTCCAGCAGCGAGAGCCGGCGCTACCTGATGATCAGCGCTCACGATCACCAAACCTCGGAGATGCATCTGATCGATGCCGCCGAACCGGACGCGGCCCCCCGGCTTGTCGCGCCGCGCACCGTCGGCACCGAGTATGACATGAGTGACCGCGACGACCGGTTCCTCATCCGCACCAACGCCGACGCGGCGGAGGATTTCAAGGTCATTTGGGCGCCTCTCGACGATCCGGCTCGGGAGAACTGGCGGGAGCTGGTCCCCCATGAAACGGGGCGCCTCATTCTTTCGGTGCTCACCTTCAAGGATTTCTGGGTCCGCTACGAGCGCATCGACGCCTTGCCGAGGATTGTCATCACCGGCCCGGACGGCGCCGAACACGTCATCGCCTTCGACGAAGAAGCCTATGCCTTGGGCCTGGCCGGCTCCTTCGAATACGACACCACGACGCTCCGGTTCACCTATTCTTCCATGACCACGCCCGAGCGTGTCTACGACTACGACATGGCGAGCCGCCAGCGGACCTTGCGAAAGGAGCAGGAAGTGCCGTCGGGCCACGATCCCGCCGATTACGTCACCCGGCGGTTGTCGGCAACTACCGGCGACGGTGAGACGGTTCCGGTCAGCCTCCTTTACCACCGTAAGACGCCCCTCGACGGTTCGGCGCCGGTGCTTCTATACGGTTACGGCGCCTACGGCATGTCCATGCCGGCGGCCTTCGCGACGCCGCGGCTCAGTCTGGTGGATCGTGGATTCATCTATGCCATCGCCCATATCCGGGGCGGCATGGAAAAGGGTTACCGGTGGTATCGGGACGGTCGCGGCGAGAAAAAGGCAAATACCTTCAAGGATTTCATCGCCGCCGCCGAAGGCCTGGTATCGGCCGGCATGGCGCGGCCGGGAAACATCGCGGCCCATGGCGGCAGCGCCGGCGGCATGCTCATGGGGGCGGCGGCCAACCTGCGCCCGGATCTTTTCCGGGCGATCCTCGCCGACGTGCCCTTCGTCGACGTGCTCAACACCATGCTCGACGACACACTCCCCCTGACGCCGCCCGAATGGCCCGAATGGGGCAACCCCATCGAGAGCAGGAAGGCGTTCCGGTCCATCCAGGCCTATTCCCCCTATGACAACGTGTCCGCCAAGGGCTATCCCCATATCTACGTCACCGCCGGCCTGACGGATCCCCGGGTCACCTATTGGGAGCCGGCCAAGTGGGTGGCCAAGCTCAGGGCCATGAAGACCGACGCCAACCTGGTCTGCCTGAAGACCAACATGGATGCCGGTCACGGCGGTGCCGCCGGGCGCTTCGACCGCCTCAAGGAAACTGCCGAGCTGTACTCGTTTCTGTTGGGCGTCATTTAGGTTGGGAATGTTAGAGTCCTGACATGGAATCGGATGCCCATGCCGCCCTGACCGGGATCGCCGTCGTCGCCTTGGCGGCGCTGGCCTGCGGCATGGTCCTGGAGCGCCTTCGCCAGCCGGCCATCGTCGGCTACATCATCGCCGGCGTCCTGCTGGGGCCGTCCGGCCTGGGCATGGTGGAAGACCGTTCGGGGATCGACAGCCTGGCCGAGCTGGGTGTCCTGATGCTGCTCTTCCTGATCGGCATGGAGCTTTCGCTCAGGGCCTTCCGCCGGGTCTGGTTGCTGGCCCTGGGCACCACGGTGGTGCAGATCGTCGCCAGTGTCGGCGTCATGTTGCTCTGCGCACGGGTTCTCGATTGGACATTGCCGGCGGCCATCCTGTTCGGGTTCGTCATCGCCCTTTCCTCGACCGCCGTCGCCGTCAAGATCCTGGAAAGCCTCGGTGAATTGCGCCGCCGTACCGGCCGCATCGCCGTCGGCGTGCTCATCGCCCAGGACCTGGCCGTGGTGCCCATGATGATCACCATCAACGCCTTGGGCGGCGACACCGTCGACTGGCTGGTGGCGCCAAAGATCGTGCTTTCCGTGGCTTTCCTGGTTGGCCTGATCCTGTTTCTCAGTGGCGGGCGCAAGGTGGAACTGCCGTTCTCCAAGATCGTCGCCGGTCACGCCGACCTGGTGCCCTTGACAGCACTCGGTTTCTGTTTCGGCCTGGCGGCGCTCTCGGGATTGCTCGGGCTTTCCGCCGCCTACGGGGCGTTCCTCGCCGGCTTGATCATCGGCAACAGCACCGACCGGCAATCCATGATCACCGCCACGCAACCCATCCAGAGCGTGCTGATGATGGTGTTCTTCCTGTCCGTCGGGTTGCTGATCGACCTGGATTACATCTGGTCGCACCTGACCTTGGTGTTGTCCCTGTTCGTGCTTATCGCCGTCTTCAAGACGGCCATCAACGTGATCACCTTGGGCGTGCTGGGACAGGCGTGGCACCATGCCTTCCTGGCCGGGATCATGATCTCCCAGGTCGGCGAGTTTTCCTTCCTGTTGGCGGTGATCGCCGCCGATTCCGGCATCATCAGCGCCGAGGAAAGCCGGCTGGTTGTCGCCGTTACGGTGATGAGCCTCGCCCTCAGTCCGTTCTGGGTGATCACCGGCCGGCGCCTGCAACTGCTGGCCAGCTACGGCGTCACGGAAGGCCGGGAGCTGATCAAACTGGTCTACGGGCCGGAAGTGGAAATGGTCTCCGAGGTCATCGACGGCGCGCGCACCACCTCGCAACGGCAACTGCGCATCGCCGCGCTCTGGTTGCGCCGCCGCCGCCTCAAATGGAAACGGGAACAGCAGGCCAAAAAAGAAGCGTCGCGGCCCGGTCCGCCGGCTGAAGGTGCCGCGCCTCCTGAGCAGCCCGCGAAGGCGGAGGCGGCGGTCGAGGTCATTCCACCCGCCAAAAACGATAAGTCGGACCCCGTACAGGCGCCGGCAGATGACGCGGTCGAAATCGAGCCGGAACCCGAGGAAACCAAGAAGCCGGTCCGCCGGACCCGAAAACGCAAGCCGGCCGCCAAGGCGCGGCAAAGCAAACCAAGGTCCACGGCCGCCAAGACGGGAACCGCTCGCCGGACGCCCAGGAAGCCGAGAGGGCGCGGCAAGAATGCCTGACTGGCGCCATGAGGACGATGCCCGGCGGCAAGGCCGGTTGCTGATCGCCGGGATCGACGAAGCGGGCCGCGGCCCCTGGGCCGGACCGGTGGTCGCCGGCGCGGTGATCCTCGACCGCGATCGGCTGACCCCCAGCCTCCGTGACGGCTTGGACGATTCGAAAAAACTGAAGCCGCCGGAGCGGGAGATATTATTTGCCGAGTTGGCGGACGTCGCCCGGGTCGGCACGGGGCGCGCGGAGATTGCCGAGATCGATATCATGAACATCCTGCAGGCGACTATGCTGGCCATGGCCCGGGCCGTTGCCGATCTGGGCGCGCCGCCACCCGACTTCGCCCTGGTGGACGGCAACCGGGAACCGGCGCTGGCCTGTGATCTCCAATGCGTGGTCAAGGGGGATAGCCAAAGCCTGTCCATTGCCGCGGCCTCTATCGTCGCCAAGGTGACCCGCGACCGGGTTATGGCGGAACTGGATGCGCGCTATCCGGGCTACGGATGGGCCCGAAACGCCGGCTACGGCACCAAGGAACACCAGGCCGCCCTGGCCAGGTTGGGAGTGACGCCGGAACACCGCCGCAGCTTCGCGCCGATCCGCAAGATATTGAGTCCGGAATGACTCCGGGACTCCATATCTAGCGTCCGACTCGCTCCTAACCCCTTGATTCCATTTCCTTCTTGACGCCGAGTCCGGGGTTCTCCATGCTGCGCGAACGATGGGCAGAGATCATAAGAATAAACGGGGAGGGTCTGCCCCAACCGCTTCCGGCGGCCCCCCCGACTTGGCTGACCGCATCCTTATTGGCGACTGCGTGGACGAGATGAACGCGTTGCCCGAGGGCAGCGTCGACATGGTGTTCGCCGATCCCCCCTACAATCTGCAGCTGGAGGGCGATCTGCACCGGCCCAACAACTCGAAGGTCGACGGGGTCGATCACGACTGGGACCAGTTCGACAGTTTCGCCGCCTATGACCGCTTCACCCGTGATTGGCTGGCCGCGGCCCGGCGCCTCCTGAAACCCGACGGGACGCTCTGGGTCATCGGCAGTTACCACAACATCTACCGGGTCGGCACGGTGCTCCAGGATCTGGGCTTCTGGATGCTCAACGACGTCATCTGGCGGAAGACCAACCCCATGCCCAATTTCCGCGGCCGGCGGTTCACCAATGCCCATGAGACGCTCTTGTGGTGTGCCCGATCGAAGGACTCCAAGTACCGCTTCAACTACGAATCCATGAAGGCCTTGAACGACGATCTGCAGATGCGATCGGACTGGTTGATGCCGCTTTGTACGGGGCGCGAACGGTTGAAGATCGACGGCAAGAAGGCCCATCCGACGCAGAAGCCGGAAGCGCTGCTGTATCGCGCCGTGCTGGCGTCGACGGACGTGGGCGAGACCGTCCTGGACCCGTTCTTCGGCAGCGGCACCACCGGCGCCGTGGCCAAGAAGCTGGGCCGGCACTATTTGGGCATCGAGCGCGACCCGGATTACGCCAAGTTGGCCAAGAACCGCATCGCCAAGGTGCGGCGCATTGAAGAGGAAGATGTCTTGAAGATCGAATCAAAAAAAGAACAACCCCGGATTCCCTTTGGCTGGCTGGTCGAGCGCGGCATGCTGGAGCCGGGCCAGGTGCTCACCGACCAGCGCCGCCGCCACTCGGCCCGGATCCGCGCCGACGGCACCCTGATGACGGACGGCTTCAAGGGCTCCATCCATCAGGTCGGCGCCTTCGTCCAGAAGGCACCGGCCTGCAACGGCTGGCAGTTCTGGTGCGTGGAGAAGAAGGGGGAGCTGGTGCCCATCGACATCTTCCGCCAGAAACTCCGTTCCGAACTGCACTGACGCCGCACCGCCGAGGATAACCCCCTAGCGGGATTCCCTTCGCCGCAGGGCCAGGGTGAACAGGAACCCGGCAGCGGATATCATGGCGAATATGCCGAAGGTGGCCGTATAGCTGCCGACCAGGGCATGGACGGCGGTGAACACGGGCGGGCCCACGAGTATGCCTGCGAAGGTGACGACCAGGACCGCCCCCGTCGCCGTGCTGGTCAACTGGGCCGGCGCCAGGCGGGCGATCTCGGCCATGGCGACGCCGTTCCATCCCACCGCGGCGAAACTGAATAGGGCGAGCAGGGCATAGACGAAAACCCGCGCGCCGCCGGGGGCGAGCCCTGTCGCGAACAGGGCCGCGCCGACGCTGATGGCGGCGATCATCAGCAGGATGGCGTTGCCGTCGCGCAGGCGGTCCGCCAGCCAACCCCACCACAGCCGCCCGGTGACGCCGGCCACCTGCAGGACGGCGAGGATGGCGCCGGCCTCGATGAGCCCGAACCCCAGATCGCCCACCAGCATGGCCACGGCGAAGGTGGTCAGGCAAAGCTGCACGGCGGAGAAGCAGAAGGCGGAGAAGGCGAACAGCCGGAGCTTGGCGTCGCCCCACATGACCCCCATGTCGGTGGCCGGGTTTCGCCGAAGCGTCAGGCCCGGGTCACGGTCGGCGTCCCAGGCGCGGCGGAGCGGCTGCAGGCAGAGCCCGACGCCGAGCGCCGCCGCGGCGCCCACCAACAGCGCCGCCTGCCAGCCGAAGGCCAGCGCCACGGGCGGCGCCATGAGGCCGGCGCCGATGCCACCCAGTGGCACGCTGGTCTGCTTGACGGAAAACAGGAAGTTCCGGTCTGAGGGCGTGGTCACCCGGGCCAGCAGGTGCGAGGCCGGCGGGTTGGTGAGCGCATAGCCGAAGCCGCAGATGACCGCGCCCGTGGCCAGCACCGGCAGGGACGGCACCGCCATCAATGCGGCGCCGGCCGCCGAAAGGGCGAGGGCGACCTGGCTGGCCCGCAAGGCCCCCCAGCGCCGGACCAGGACGCCGGACATGGTCGACAGCGTCATGGCGCCGGCGTAGACGATGCCCACCTGCAAGCCGATGAGCGACGTTGGCACGCCCAGCTCGGCGGCCAGTTCCGGCGCCACGGCGGCGGGGATCACCACGTTCATGGTGACCAGGGCCTGCACCATGGTGGTGACCAGCAGGACCAGGGATTTGTGTGATCGGGACGCCCCCGCGTCAGCCATGCTACTTGGCGGCCTTCAGGCAGTCCTGGCGGATCAGGCTCGCCGTGGCGCGCTGCCGTTCCTCGTCGTCCCAGGTCTGTTCGCGCATGGCCAGCAGGGACTGGCGCTGCGTGTCGTCGGCCTCGGCAAGCTGGCGTTTGATCTCGACAATGGCGCTCACTCGGTTCACTTCGATCTCGGCCAGGAGTTCGCGGTAGTCGCTTTCGCACTGGGCCCGGGTCACGGCGCCGGCGCCGGCCGGGCTCGCCCAGAGGCCGGCCCACAGGGCCGCGGCGATCAGGGAAATGGGGATGGCGCGTCGCATGGGCCCAGCATCCCATTCCGGCCGCCGCCCCGTCAATCGCCGCCCCGTCAACAAAGGCGCTGGGTGAGGTTGGGCCAGGTCCGCCGCCAGGCCTTTTCCGCCAGGCGGGCCCGGTAGACATGGGGTTTCCGCCTTCCCGCCGGGGTCGGCCGGACCCGGAGGGCCATCAGATCATCGATGCCGTGCGGCGCCAAGAGCCTGAGTTCGCCGCCCACGCCCAAGGTGACGGCGACGCATGTGGGGTCTCCATCCAGCGGGCCATGGCCGCATCCAGGCCGCCATAGGGCCAGTCTGAGTTGCGGCGGTGCATGCGGGCCTGGTTCTTCACGGACCAGGGAATGCCGGGCCGGGCGGCGCGGAGCCGGGCCTCCATGCGCCGCTCATGGACGGGCAGGGTCCGGCGGGGATCGAAATAGAGGACGTCGATGTCGGCCAGGGGCGTCGGCGCATCAAAGCCCGAAAGGGCGTCCCAGACACAGGCGCGCACGAACCCGGCGCCGATGGCCCAGTCCTTGAGGCCCAAATCGCCGACGGTGGCCAGCAGGTCCATGCGCCAAGCGTCGGCGCCCATGAGCGCCAGGATGTCTTCCGGGGTCTTGAGTGCCCTCAGCGGGTCGGCACCGGCTCGTCGCCGGAATAATCGTAGAAGCCGCGTCCCGTCTTCTTGCCGAGCCAGCCGGCCTCCACGTACTTCACCAGAAGCGGGCAGGGCCGGTACTTGGTGTCCGCCAATCCGTCGTGCAGCACGTGCATGACCGCGAGGCAGGTGTCCAGCCCGATGAAGTCGGCGAGCTCCAGGGGCCCCATGGGATGGTGGGTGCCCAGCTTCATGGCCGTGTCGATGGCCTGCACGGAGCCCACACCTTCGTAGAGGGTGTAGATGGCCTCGTTGATCATGGGCAGCAGGATGCGGTTGACGATGAAGGCCGGGAAGTCCTCGGCGTTCACGGCCTTCTTGCCCAGCTTGTCGGCGACGCCGCGCACCGCCTTGTAGGTGTCTTCCTCCGTGGCGATGCCGCGGATCAGCTCGACCAGCTCCATGCGCGGCACCGGATTCATGAAGTGCATGCCGCAGACCTTGCCCGGCCGGTCCGTCTGGGCGGCGAGGCGGGTGATGGAGATGGAGGACGTGTTGGTGGCGATGATGGCGTCTTCTTGGAGCACCTCGCCCAACTGCCTGAGGATGCCCTTCTTCAGCTCCTCGTCCTCCAGGGCCGCCTCGATGACCAGGTCGCAGTCGCCGAAGCCGTCGTAGGAGACGCCCGTGGAGATGCGCTTCAAGGCAGCGTCCCGGGTGGCCTCGTCGAGGCGGCCGCGGGCCACGTCCTTCTCCATGTTCTGGGTGATCTTCTCCATGCCCGACGAGACGGCGTCCTCGTCGCGGTCGATCAGATAGACGTCGTAGCCGCTGGCGGCGCAGACCTGGGCGATGCCGCCCCCCATCTGGCCCGCGCCGATGACGCCGATCTTGTTGATCTCGATGCTCATGGTGTGTGTCCTGTTGTTCTTATGGTTATTTGTCCAGTTCGGTGGAAAGCTCCGGCACGGCGTTGAACAGGTCCGCCACCAGGCCGTAGTCGGCGACCTGGAAGATGGGCGCCTCCTCGTCCTTGTTGATGGCGACGATGACCTTGGAATCCTTCATCCCCGCCAGGTGCTGGATGGCGCCCGAGATGCCGACAGCGATGTAGAGGTCCGGGGCCACCACCTTGCCGGTCTGCCCCACCTGGTAGTCGTTGGGCACGAAGCCCGCGTCCACGGCGGCGCGGCTGGCACCCACGGCGGCGCCCAGCTTGTCGGCCACCTCTTCGAGCATGGCGAAGTTGTCGCCCGACTGCATGCCCCGGCCGCCGGAGATGACGATCCCCGCACTGGTCAGTTCCGGGCGCTCCGACACGGTCAATTCCTGGCTGACGAAGGACGACAAGCCCGCCGCATCGGTCACCGCCGCGTCCTCGATGGCGGCCGAGCCGCCTTCCGGCGCCGCCCCGTCGAAGGCCGTCAGGCGCACGGTCATCACCTTGACGGCGTCCGTGGACTGCACGGTGGCCATGGCGTTGCCGGCGTAGATGGGGCGCACGAAGGTGTCTTCGCTCTCGATGGCGCTGACGTCGGAGATCTGCGCCACGTCCAGAAGGGCCGCGACCCGGGGCATGACGTTCTTGCCCGTGGTCGTCGCCGGCGCGAGAAGGTGCGTGTAGTCCCCGGCCAGGCTGACCAGCAGGGGCGCGATGTTCTCCGCCAGGCGGTTGGCGTAGACGTCGGAATCGGCCACCAGGACCTTGGCGACGCCGTCGATCTGGGCCGCGGCCTCGGCCGCGGCGCGGCAGTTCTCACCGGCCACCAGCACGGTGACCTCGCCGATCTCCTTCGCCGCGGTGACGGCGTTCAGGGTGGCGGGCTTGATTTCGGTGTTGTCGTGAATGGCAAGGACCAGGACGCTCATCAGATCACCTTCGCTTCGTTCTTCAGTTTATCCACCAGTTCGGCGACGCTCTCGACGATGACGCCGGCTTCCCGGGCCGGCGGCTCGGTGACCTTGAGGGTCTTCAAGCGCGGCGCGATATCGACGCCGAGCTCGTCCGGCGTGGTCGTGTCGATGGGCTTCTTCTTGGCCTTCATGATGTTGGGGAGCGACGCGTAGCGGGGCTCGTTCAGGCGCAGATCGGCGCTGATCACCGCCGGCATGGAGAGCGACAGCGTCTGCAGGCCGCCGTCGATCTCCCGGGTCACGTCCACTTTCCCGTCGCCGAAGGCGAGCTCGGAGGCGAAGGTCCCTTGCGACCAGCCGAGAAGGGCGGAGAGCATCTGCCCCGTCTGGTTGGAATCGTCGTCGATAGCCTGTTTGCCGACGATGACCAGGTCCGGGTTCTCCTTGTCGACCACCGCCTTCAGCAGCTTGGCCACGGCCAGGGGCTGCAGCTCGTCGTCCGTTTGAACGAGAATCCCCCGGTCGGCGCCCATGGCCAGCGCGGTACGGATGGTCTCCTGGGACTGCTGGACGCCCATGGAGACGGCCACCACTTCGGTGGCGGTGCCGGCCTCCTTCATGCGGACGGCCTCCTCGACGGCGATCTCGTCGAAGGGATTCATGGACATCTTGACGTTGGCCGTTTCGACCCCCGTCTGGTCTGATTTGACGCGGATCTTGACGTTGTAGTCGACCACCCGCTTGACGGCGACAAGGACTTTCATGGGTAAACCTGCACTAACCTCGGAACACGAATTGCGGCGATGATGCGGTGGCGAAGGACCTTGGCGAGTGGACTGAATTTCCGCCCGGAACCCCCCGGGAACCAACGGCGCACCCCATTTTTTCGCGCTGCACAATAAGCGGGCCGAAAGGGCAGGTCAAGGAAAGTGACGTGCCTTAGCCCCAATCTGCGGCGTGAGGCATGGGGATGGCTGGGTTGGCCATGCCGATGTGTCTAAACACCTTACGACCACCCCGACCTCTCGACGGCCCCCCGGAAAGGAAATGGATAACCGCGGAGAACGCAGAGAGCGCGAAGACGGGGATAGAGAAAGGATAGAATGTCTTCTTCTCTGCGAATCCTCGGCGGTCTCTGCGGTGAAAACGGAGGAAGACCAATCGGTCCGGCCAACCCATCCATCCCCGGACCTCACGCCACGGCAAGACGCCGCCGGATGGCACGGCGGCTGGCTCTCCGAAATGTCCGCACCTGTACGCCAATGTACGCGTTTCCGGCCTCCCGCCGGATTCCGCCTTTCCTTTCAAGGCCTTGCCCCGCCCACATTTGCGTACATTCTTGCGACATATGTCGCAAATGTCCGTCTTTGTCCGCCATTCCGTCGCATTTTCATTTTGTCCCCTCACCCCGGCCCTCTCGCCATTGCCAACCATTTGGCATGGGCCAAAATGAGGAGGGGGAGTCCCGGCGGCAGCCGTCGCCGTCCCTTCTCCTTTGGGGAGAAGGACAGGATGAGGGGAAATCATGGCGCCACGTGCCGCCGCCGCGCCACCGAGCGCGCGGCCGTGTCGTCCGCTGGATTTCCGGGTGATTCCCGGTGTTTACAAACCACACATTCCTTCATCTATGCTATTAAAACATATGTAAGGAATATATCCCCTTTCCGGTTCAGAGATTCAAGAGGGATATTTGGTTTTTTGAATTCCGAGCGCTTCCGCGAAGAGGAATCGGGTTGCGCTCATGGTTGAAGACCCAGCGCCAACTGTACCGTGTATCCGTCACTCTTTCCTGCAGCGTTGCCTAGTCGCTTCTCTTCGGGAATGGAACCCGGCACCGGAGGCGCTGTTTTGTGGACTCAAGGTCTCGCATTTTAAGACGTGCCGGTTGTTCCTTTTCTTGCGCGGCGTCCGTTGCAAACGCGTATCTTGCTTTTGTGTTTGGAGGCGGCACTTGCGCTCGATGTTTGCGGAGTTCGCGCGTTCCGCTGCACTGAACGCTTCTCTTTCCTTATCGAAATCCTTCTGGAATTGGCTGATCAGGGGCCCGTTGTCGTCCAATTCCTTGGTGATTTGTTGCAGCGCGGCCTTGTGGGGGGCCTCGGGATTGTCATCGAGAATTTCCGTTACCTTGGATTTGATGATCTCCGGCAATTGTCCGTACCGGCTTCGGGCAATGGGCGCATATCGCTTTTCCCTGTCCAGGCTGGTTTGACGACCACACCCGTATTTGACCGGATCCGTGGAATCCTTGGTGAGATGGATGACTGGGGAAGCGTCCACCAAAATATCCAGTGAACGCAAACACTGACCCTCCAATTGCGGCTCGATGAACAGTTTTCGCTTAACCTCATAGGTCGACCACACGCGGTTCCGGACTTTGTTGTGGATAGCGAAGCGGATACCCAAGTCGTAAGCAATTTCCTCCTTGCGGAAATCAACCCTTGCGGAAACCTGGGGCAGCGCACAGTTGGTCTTTTCGGCCGCCGTGACCGATGTCGGGGCCGCGGCCGCTAGGGCCAGGAACGCGAAAAAACCGGCGATATAGCGATTGATTCGTTGCATCTTACATTTCGATTTCGGAAGAACGCGAGAACCAGGATCAGTAATTGAGCAAGCAAGCCAACCATCCCCAATGGGATCGAAGATGCCGCGCCCCTATCTTTCCTCCACCTTCTCCGCCAACCAAACCTTGATCAGCGACTGATACGGCACATCGCGCTTGTTGGCGGCAAGGCGGATGCGCTCCAATAGGTCCACCGGGAGCCGGAGCGAGATGGATTTGGTCGAGGGCTTCAGGTTGGCGAAGCGGACTCGCTCGGCGGTGTCCCAGTCCAGGTGGTCCGTGGAGCCCCGGCGCTCCCAATAGGCCCGTTCCTCGGCCTCGGACTTGAAGGCCGGGGCCGGCTTGGTCTTCCGTTTAGGTTTCGCGCTCATAGCGGTTCCGCTCCTTGCGGTGCATGTCCCGGGCCGAGATCACCCGGATCAGGGTATCGGCGGCCCGGAGCGTGAAGGTCACGTGCAGGCGCCGCCCTTCGTGGGTGCGGCCCAGGGCATGGAATCGTGGTTCCGCTTTGCTGTGGACCGCGTCATGGATGACCAGCAGGGGTTCGTTCAGGAACACCTGCTCGGCCTCGGCCTGCGTGACCCCGTGCTTGTCGGCGCTCTTGCGGGCGTTCCCTTCGTCCCACTGGAAGCCGACGACGGCCGCGAAGTCGATCATTGCTGTATATTATCATAATATACAGAAAATTCCAACCGCGGGAACGCTTGAGAGCCAGATCATCTTATACCAAGCTGTAAAAAGTTTGACTCATTAAGGGACTGTTAGGCGGGGTGTGATTCAACATGGAAAACAGAGGAGTTTTTCCATGGCACGCGGCATTCCCCTACGCACAGACTTCACTTGCGAC
>Ga0209568_1000138_pt1 | contig 25687 bp, 24 predicted proteins | sample WorMetOlspDAHAB2_FD_187406 | JGI IMG/M metagenome (GOLD analysis project Ga0209568, IMG submission 187406) | Marine gutless worms symbiont microbial communities from Max Planck institute for Marine Microbiology, Germany - Olavius sp. DAHAB.2... ...
GCTGCGCCGCCGTCAACTCATCGACACGCGAGAACCAGTCCCGAAAGCGCTCGTGATCCATCTCTCTGACTCCCAAAGCGTATCGAGAGGGATTCTACCACAATGCCTACGAATCGCGAATTGAGCCAATAATTTAGAACCTGACCCACATGTGCCGGCGATAGTCGTTCAATCGCCTTTAATTCAACGATGACTTTTTTATCGATTACAAAATCCGCAACGAAAACGCCGACATCCCGTTGTTTATATGAAACCTCAAAACTGACCTTCCTTTCGAAGACTATCCCCCTTTTCTCCAATTCCACGGCCATTGCACGCTGATAAACCACCTCAAGGAATCCGTGGCCCAGGATATTCGACACTTCGAAAGCGGCACCAATCACTCCTTCCGTGAGATCTTCCAAGCTCGATTCCAAGGCAACTCTCATCCGTGTCTATCCGTGTTCATCCGTGTCAAAAAATTCACCAGGGCAAGGGCTTGCCGTCGTAATTGAAGAACCCGCCCGTGTCCGCCGCCGTCAGGCCGGCGAAGGCGGCCTTGAGGCCGGTGACGCTGGTGAGCACGTCGATGGCCGCACCGGGGCCGCCCATGTCCGTCTGCACCCAGCCCGGATGGAACATGGCGACGATGATTTCGCGGGCCGCCACGTCGACGGCGAAGCTTTTCATGACCATGTTCACCGCCGCCTTCGACGAACGGTAGATGTATTCGCCGCCGCCCGTGTTGTCGGCGATGGAGGCCATGATCGAGGAAATGGTCACCAGCTTCTTCTGGTCGCTGGCCGCCACGTGGTCGGTGAACGCCGCGGCCACCTTCAAGGGCGCCAGGGTATTGGTCCTGAGCACGTCCTCCCAGGCGCCGTAGTCCATCCCGTCGGCGGACATGGAGCGCGGGCCGTAGATGCCGGCGTTGTTGACCAGGAGGTCGATGGCGGTGCCGTCCAGGTCCTGGGCCAGGCGGTCCACCTGGGCATGGTTGGTGACGTCCAGGCCGTGCACCTGGATATCGCCGGCGATGGTCGCCAAATCGCCCGGCTGGATGGGATTGCGGCAGGTGGCGATGACGGTCCAGCCATCGGCCCCGTACTGGCGGGCCAGTTCCAGGCCGATGCCCCGGTTGGCGCCGGTGATCATTACTGTCGGCATGGTTCAAAGGTCTCCATTCTTCAGCGCCGTCACCTCGATCTCCACCTTCATGCGGGGATCAACAAGCCCGGCAATGACGGCCGTGGCGGCCGGGCGAATATCCTTCAGGGTCTCCCCCAGCACCGCGCCGACGGCTTCCCAGTCATCGCCGTCGGCGACGATGTAGCGGGCCCGGACCACGTCGGCGAGGCTGGCGCCGGCCTCCGAAAGGGCCGCCTCGATGTTGCGGAAGGTCTGGCGGGTCTGCTCGGCGGGGTCGTCGGATATGGTCCCGGCGGCGTAGTCGAAGCCGGTGGTGCCGGCGACGAACACCCAATCGCCGTCGACCACGGCCCGGGAATAGCCGTAGCGGGTCTCCATCTCGGAGCCTGATGAGATCAACCGCCGCACCGCGCCCGCCCTAGGTCAGCCGTTCCAGGGAGACGGCCGTGGCCTCGCCGCCGCCGATGCAGAGGCTGGCGACGCCCTTCCTGAGGTCATACTTCTCGAGCGCGTTCAGCAGGGTCACGATGATCCGCGCGCCGGAGGCACCGATGGGATGGCCCAAGGCACAGGCGCCGCCGTGCACGTTGACCTTGTCGTGGGGAAGGTCGAGGTCCCGCATGGCCGCCATGGCGACCACGGCGAAGGCCTCGTTGACCTCGTAAAGGTCCACCTCCTCCTTGCTCCAGCCGGTCTTCTCCAAGACCTTCTCGACGGCGCCGATGGGCGCCGTGGTGAACCAGTTGGGCTCCTGGGCATGGGTGGCGTGGGCATGGATAACCGCAATCGGGTTAAGGCCCCGCTTTTCCGCCTCGGAGCGCTTCATCAGCACCAGGGCGGCGGCCCCGTCGGAGATGGAGCTGGAGTTGGCCGGGGTCACCGTGCCGTCCTTCTTGAAGGCCGGCCGGAGCTGCGGGATCTTCTCGATATTCGCGTTGAACGGCTGCTCGTCGGTCTCCACCAAGGTTTCGCCCTTGCGGGTCTTCACGGTGATCGGCGACACCTCCGGCGCGAAGGTGCCGTCCTCCACCGCCGTCTTGGCCCGGTTCAGGGACTCGATGGCGAAGGCATCCTGGGCCTCGCGGGTGAACTGGTAGTGCTCGGCGCAGTCCTCGGCGAAGGTGCCCATGAGGCGGCCTTCCTCGTAGGCGTCCTCCAGGCCGTCCAGGAACATGTGGTCCTTGGCCGTATCGCCGTGCCCGAGCCGGTAGCCCTGGCGGGCCTTGGGCAGGATATAGGGCGCGTTGGTCATGCTCTCCATGCCGCCGGCGACCATCACATCGTGGGAGCCGGCCAGGATGTTGTCGTGGGCCAGCATGGTCGCCTTCATGGCCGAGCCGCACATCTTCGAGATGGTGGTGGCGCCGGCGTCCCAGGGGATGCCCGCCGCGTGCGCCGCCTGTCGGGCCGGCGCCTGCTTGATGCTGGCGAACAGGCAGAGCCCCATGATCAGGTCCTGGACGTCGTCCGGCTGGATGCCGGCGCGTTCGACGGCGGCGCGGATGGCGTGGCCGCCCAGTTCCGGGGCACTCAGGGGCGAAAGCCCGCCCTGGAAACCGCCCATGGGGGTGCGCGCGGCGCCGACGATGACGATGGGATCTTCCTGCATGATCAATTCTCCTCAAACTCAATCTTCATAGGGCGTGCCGTCCTTGCGGGTGAAGCGGAAACCGCCCGCGTTGGTGGTGCCGGCGCGCATGTCGATATCCGGGTATTCGACCACGTCGCCCGTGGTCCGGTCGCCCACCTCCAGGTAGACGGCCATGGCATCGGATCGGTTCACCACATGGTGGCCGTCGGCGACCCCTGCCGGGAAGCCGGCCGCGGCGCCGGGGCGGAGCACCTGTTCGCCACCGTCGGTGATCAGTGTCAGCTCGCCCTCCAAGACGTAGATGAACTCGTCCTGCCTGGAATGCCAGTGGCGCTGGGCCGAGCCCTGCCCCGGTTTCAAATGCACCAGGTTGACGCCGAAGTTGCTGAGCCCCGCCGCGTCACCCAGCTTGCGCTTCTGGCGCTCGGCCGAAATGGCGGCGAAGGCCGCCGGATAGGCCGAGCCGATCAGCGGATCGACGCCCATGGGGTCGAAGGCGGGTTTTTTCAGATCACCGGCCATCAGGTACTCGCCCCCCGGTTCATGGCGAAATCAATGACCGGCAGGAGCAGCGCCGTGACGTAACCGACGATCACCACCCGGGCCCAGACGCCGCGGGTCTTGACCGTGCAGTTGTCGGCGCAGCGCCAGACCGAGACCACGGCCCAGACGGCGAACACCAGGAACGCCGCGCCGACGACGATCGCCGCAACGGCCAGCCCGGACGCGCCGGAAGAGATGGATGCCGGATCGGCGGCGAAGCCCGCCAACAGGCCGAACACCATGATCCCGCCGCCGATCCCGATGACGATGCCGTGGCCGAAGACGAAATACACCCAGAAGGCCTTCCAGAGCTCCAGCTTGCCCTGCCAGCCCAGTTTCCAGAAGGGTCCCTCGTCGAACTGCAGGTTCGGGCCCTTGTCGGGGTCGGAGCCCCCGCCGGTGCCGAACTGGTCTATGAAGATGGGTTCGTGGTCGCTCAATTTCTGTTCCCTCAGGAGACGCCCGGGCCGTTCACCAGGAGCGCCGTGAGATTGCCGGCCGCCAGGATCACCGCCGTGGCGTAGCCGACCATGAGGACCCGGGCCCACTGGCCCCGGTCCTTGTCCCGGCAGGTGTCGGCGCAGCGCCAGACGGAAACGCCGCTCCACACGGCGAAGGCAAGGTACAACACCGCCAGCAGGCCGAACCCGGCGAGCAGGCCAACGGCGCCGCTGGCGACGGACCCGGCGGTAACGAAGCCCAACACCATGAGCATCACCATCATGCCGCTGCCGAGCCCCAAGACGACGCCGTGGCCGAAGACGAAATATACCCAGAACACCAGCCAAAGCTCCTCGCGTCCCTGCCAGGCGTCGCGAAGGAAGGTCTCCGGGTCGGGCCGCCAGTCCCCCTGCCCCCGGTGGGGCGGAACATTTCGGAAGGGGTCGTGTCCATGTCTCAAGCCGTTTCCTCGAACAACTCCCGGCCGATGAGCCAGCGGCGGATTTCCGACGTGCCGGCGCCGATCTCATAGAGCTTGGCGTCGCGCAGAAGGCGCCCGGTGGGGTATTCGTTGATGTAGCCGTTACCGCCCAGGCACTGGATCGCCTCGAGGGCCATCCAGGTGGCCTTCTCGGCCGCGTAGAGGATGGCGCCGGCGGCGTCCTTGCGGGTGGTCTCGCCCCGGTCGCAGGCCTTGGCCACGGTGTACACGTAGGCCTTGGCGGCGTTCATGGTGGTGTACATGTCGGCGATCTTGCCCTGCATGAGCTGGAAGGAGCCGATGGGCTCGCCGAACTGCTGGCGCTCGCGCACATAGGGCATGACCACGTCCATGCAGGCCTGCATGATCCCCGTGGGCCCGGCGGAAAGCACGGCGCGCTCGTAATCGAGGCCGCTCATCAAGACGTTGACGCCACGGCCCACCTCGCCCAGCACGTTCTCCTCGGGCACCTCGCAGTCCTCGAACACCAATTCGCAGGTGTTGGAGCCGCGCATGCCCAGCTTGTCCAGCTTCTGGGCGGTGGAGAAGCCGGCAAAGCCGCGCTCGATGATGAAGGCGGTGATGCCGCGGGGTCCGCCGTCCGGGTCCGTCTTGGCATAGACCACCAGGGTTTCCGCATCGGGGCCGTTGGTGATCCACATCTTGTTGCCGTTCAGGATGTAGCGATCGCCCTTCTTCTCGGCCTTCAGACGCATGGAGACCACGTCGGACCCGGCGCCGGGCTCACTCATGGCCAGGGCGCCCACGTGCTCGCCGGAGATGAGCTTCGGCAGGTACTTGGAGCGTTGCGCCTCGTTGCCGTTGCGGCGGATCTGGTTGACGCAGAGATTGGAGTGCGCCCCGTAGGAGAGCCCGATGGAAGCGGACGCCCGGCTGATCTCCTCCATGGCCACCACGTGCTCCAGGTAGCCCATGCCGGCGCCGCCGTATTCCTCCTCGACGGTGATCCCCAACACGCCCAAATCCCCCATCTTGGTCCACAGATGGTTGGGGAACTCGTTGTTTTCGTCCGTCTCGGCGGCCAGCGGGGCGATCTCGTCGTCGGCGAAGCTGCGCACGGAATCGCGCAGCATGTCGGCGGTTTCGCCCAGACCGAAGTCGAGGCTCGGGAGTTCGTTGGGTATCATGGTCCGTCCCTGGGTTTGTCGTTGTTCCTAAGTTAGCCGCTTACGTCGCCACGGCCAACGATTCGCATCATGGTCTGCTGCATGATGGCGCAGACCGTCTCATGTCCGTCCTTCACGGCCAGCACTTCGCCGCGGGTGATGGTCAGGGTCTTGCCCGGCTTGACCACCTCGCCCCGGGCGATGAGTTTTTCACCGTCCGCCGGCGCCGTCAGGTTGAGCTTGAATTCCACCGTCAGCACCCCGTCGCCCGGCTCGAAAAGCGAAAAGGCCGCGTAGCCGCCGGCGGAATCGACGATGGCCGAGGTGGCGCCGGCGTGGAAGAAGCCGTGCTGCTGCAGAAGTTCGTCACGCCGGGGCAGGTGAATCTCGCAGAACCCAGGCCGCACGTCGGCCACCTGGGCGCCGATGAAGCCCATCATGCCCTGCTTGGCGAAGCTAGAGCGCACCATGGCCTCGAAATCATCCGAGCGGGGTTTCAAGGCGGTCATGACTGCAAGGCCCGCTCGAGGATATCCGTGACCCCGGCGCCGTCCCTGAGGCGCCCGAACAGGGGCCCGTGGCCCTCGTCGATGCGGCTCGCCACGAAAGCGTCGGAGACGGCGGCCGGCGCATGCTGCACCAACAGCGCCGCCTGCCAAAGCAGCGCCAAGCGTTCCACCAGCCGGCGGGCCCGGAACTCCCGGTTTCCCTTGTCGGCGAAGGCGTCCTTGATCTCGCCCGCCGCCCTGTCCAGGACCGCGTTGGCGCCTTTCGCCGCATCGATCTCGGCGAACACGGCCTCCAGGCTGCCGGGCTCGCGCTCGGCGGCCCGGAAGACGTCCAGGCAGACCATGTTGGAGCTGCCCTCCCAGATGCCGTTCAAGGGCGCTTCCCGGTAGAGCCGGGCCATGGGCGCGTCCTCGATGTAGCCGTTGCCACCCATGCATTCCAGGGCCTCGGCGACGAACCCGGGTGCCCGCTTGCAGCACCAGTACTTGACCATGGGCGGGCCGATGCGGGCCAGTTTCGCCGCTGCCCCGTCGTCCGGCGCCTCGTCCAGGGCCCGGGCGACGCGCATGGAAAGGGCCAGCGAGCCCTCCACGTCGAGGGCCAGGTCGGCCAGGATGTTGGACATGAGCGGCAAATCCACCAAAGAGCGCTGGAAGGCCCGGCGGTGGCGGCCGTAGTGGACGGCGAGGCTCAAGGCCAGGCGCATCAGGCCGCTGGAGCCGACGGCGAAATCGAGCCGCGTGTAATGGACGTCGGTCATGGCGGTGCGGATGCCGCGCCCCTCCTCGCCGATCATCACCGCCCAGGTGTCCCGGTATTCGATATGGCTGGACGCGTTGGAGCGGTTGCCGCACTTGTCCTTGAGGCCCTGAATGAAGAACCGGTTGCGGCCGCCGTCGGGCAGGAACCTCGGCGCCACGAACAGGCCGGGGCCGTTCTCGGTGATCGCCGTGGTCAACAAAATGTCGCCCATGGGGGCCGAGCAGAACCACTTGTGCCCGGTCAGCAGGTAGGGCTGGCCGGCGCCGCGGCCGTTCACCGGCTTCGCCGTCGTCGAATTGGCCCGGAGATCACAGCCGCCGTGTTTCTCCGTCAGCGTCGTCGCCACGGTGATGGAAGACTTCTCGGCGATGGGCGCCAGCCTGGGGTCGTATTTGGTGCCCAGCAGCTTCTCCGCCCAGGCTTCGGTCTCCGGCTGGGTCTTGAGCACCGGCACGGCGGCGTAGGCCATGCCCGTCGGGCAGCCGACGCCGTTCTCCACCTGGTTCCACAGATAGCTCATGGCGGCCCGGGCCACGTGGCCGCCGGGCTCGGATGCCGTCCAGGCCAGGGAATGCACCTCGGCCTCCATGGCCAGGCCCATGAGGTCATGGTAGGCGGGATGGTATTCGACCACGTCGACCCGCTGGCCGTAGCTGTCGTAGGCCCGGAATTCCGGGATATGGCGGTTGGCGAGGCGCGCCTTGGCCTGGGTTTCCGGGTCACCCACCTGGGCTCCCAGCTTGCGGACACGGTCCTCGGCCCAACCGGCGCCTTCCCGGTGCAGGGCCTCCTTCAACGCCGGGTCGGCGTCATAGGCGTTGTGGCCGGCCAGGGTCGGCGGCGTGTTGGTGACCTCATGGGTGTCGCCGCCGCCGGCGCCGATGGGGGCGACCGTATTTGCTTCCGTATGTAAGGTCATTCCGCGGCCTCCGGCAGGCGGGCCCGCGCCCCGGCGATGACCTCGTCTGGAAACGGCCGGGTCTTGCGGGTCTTTGCATCGACGCAGAGCGCCAGGTTCATGGCCACGGCGGCCGACTCGCCGCTGACGCTTTCGACCATCTCATGGCGGAAGCGGATCTTCTTGCCGGCCAGTTCCAAAACCTCGGTCCGGATCGTCACCACGTCGCCGGGCATCAATTCCCGCTTGTAGGTAAAGGTCTGTTCGACGGCGGCCAGCACGATGCCGGCGTCTTCCAGGTACTGACGGTTCAGCCCCAGGTCGGCGAACATGTTCCAGGTGGATTGGTCGAACTTCTTCACAAAATGGGCGACGTTCAAATGCCCCATGTGATCGCATTCGGCGGGCGTCACGTATCCCCGATGGGTGATCGGTGCTTCCGGCATGGTCCCTCCCCGGTTGCCCTTGGCTGAAATGGTCGCCGATCTTAGTTAACGTTTACGTAAACGTCAAATTTGGAAAATGAAACGATTGGCGGATTGTACACCCTTCTTCGGCGCCATACCGTTAGCGCAACCGCCGCAGAACCCGAGACCCGCCATGACCCGCCTGCCGCCGCTGCCCGTCGATGACCTCAATTCCTCACAAAAAAGCCTGTTCGAGGCGATCACCGGCGGCAAGCGCGGCGCCGACCGGGCGCCGGAGGACTTCCTGATGCCCGACAAGGGCATGCGCGGGCCGTTCAATGCCTGGCTGCACTGCCCGGAACTGGGCGGCGCGGCGCAGCGCATGGGGGAAATCCTGCGTTTCGAGGGAACCCTCTCGGCGGAACTCCGCGAGGTGGCGATCCTCACGGTCGGCCGCCATTGGCAGGCCCAGTACGAATGGTGGGCCCATGCCAAGATCGCCGCCAAGGTCGGCGTCGATGCGGCGGTCATCCAGGCCATCTACGAGGCCACGCCCCTCCCCACCGACGACCAGGCCGTGACCGCCGTCCACGGCTTCGTCCGCGAACTCATGGAAACCCGCCAGGTGGGTGACGAAACCTACGCCGCCGCCCGGGAAGCGCTGGGCGACGCGGGCCTGGTGGAACTGGTCATGCTGGCCGGCTACTACGGTCTCATTTCCGCTACCCTCAACGCCTTCCGGGTGCCCCTGCCGCCGGGCGCCGAGCCGCCCTTCCCCGACTGAGTTTCCGCCGAACGGATTTCCTTCTGAAACGCCGCGACCTGGACAGGTCCGGGAAAATTCCGAAGATGTCGGTGTCTGGCCTGGGTGGGAAAGCCGTGAACGACCTCTGGACCCCGGAGATGCAGTTGATCAAGGAGAGCGTGGCCAAGCTCTGCGCCCGCTTTGATGATCAGTACTGGCTGGAGCGCGACGCCGACGGCGTCTTCCCGGAGGATTTCTGCCGCGCCATCGCCGACGAGGGCTGGATGGGCATCGCCATGCCGGAAGCCTACGGCGGCGCCGAGCTGGGCATCTCGGAAGCCGCCGCCATGGTCCAGGCGATCACCGAATCAGGCGCCGGCAACGCCGGCTTCGCCGCCATCGCCATCGGCATCTTCGGCCTCAACCCGGTGGTGGTGTTCGGCACCGAGGAACAGAAGCAGCGCTGGCTGCCGCCGATCATCCGCCGCGACGACATTGCGTGTTTCGCCGTCACCGAACCGAACACGGGGCTGGACACGACGCGGCTCAAGACCCGGGCCGTGGACAAAGGCGATCATTACCTGGTCAACGGCGAGAAGATCTGGATCACCACGGCCCAGGAATCCAACAAGCTCCTGCTCATCGCCCGCACCAAGGACGAGAGCGAGACCGAGCGGCCCATCGACGGCTTGTCGCTGTTCTACACGGACCTCGACCGAGACCACGTGGAGGTCCGCGCCATCGACAAGATGGGCCGTAAATGCGTCGATTCCAACCAACTGTTCATCGATGACCTGCCGGTGCCCAAGGACCACCTCATCGGCGAGGAAGGCCAGGGATTCCGCTACCTTCTGCATGGGCTCAACGCGGAACGCATCCTGATCGCCGCCTCCATGGTGGGGCTCGGGCGATGCGCCTTGAACAAGGCCGTCGCCTACGCCAAGGAACGCATCGTCTTCGACCGGCCCATCGGCCAGAACCAGGCCATCCAGCACCCGCTGGCCGTCAACTGGGCGGAACTGGAGGCGGCCCACCTGATGGCCTTCCAGGCCGCCGCCCTCTACGACGCGAAGCAGGAATGCGGCCTGCAGGCCAACGCCGCCAAATACCTGGCCGCCGAGGCCACCTTCAAGGCCTGCACCACCGCGGTGATGACCCACGGCGGCATGGGCTACGCCAAGGAATACCACGTGGAGCGCTACTTGCGGGAATGCCTGATCCACCGCCTCGCCCCGGTGAGCCCGCAACTGATGCTCTGCCACCTGGCGGAAAAGGCCCTCGGCCTGCCGAAATCATACTGAAGACCAAGGAAAGGAAGTCCCCCATGTCGGGTCTCTATTACGAACAGTTCGAAGTGGGCATGGAATTCAACCATGCCCTGACGCGCACGGTGACGGAGATGGACAACATCATGTTCTGCGCCATGACCCACAACCCGCAGCCCCTGCACCTGGACGCCGAATTCGCCAAGGACACGGAATTCGGCCAGCGCCTGGTCAACTCGCTGTTCACCCTGGGCCTGGTGATCGGCGTCACGGTCAGCGACACGACGCTGGGCACCACCATCGGCAACCTGGGCATGACCGAGGTGCGCTTCGCCAACCCCGTGTTCCACGGCGACACCATCCACGTGGTCACCCGCATCAAGGAGATGCGCGAGAGCAAGTCCCGGCCCACCGCCGGCCTCGTGGTCTTCGAGCACGTGGGCTACAACCAGCGTGACGAGGAAGTCTGCTACTGCCTGCGCACCGGCCTGATGAAAAAGAGGCCCGCATGATTATCCGTTCCTGGCTGTTCGTCCCCGGCGACAGCGAAAAGAAACTGACCAAGGCGCGGGGCAACGAAGCCGACGCGCTCATCCTGGATCTGGAGGATTCCGTCTCCGACGACCGCCAAGAGGTGGCCCGCGAGATGGTCTGCGCCTATCTCAAGGACAATCCGGACCGATCGGTCCAGCAACTCTGGGTGCGCATCAATCCCCTGGACACGGACATGGCGCTCCCCGATCTCGCCGCCGTCATGGCCGGCGCGCCGGACGGCATCTGCCTGCCCAAGGTCTATTCGGCCGAGGACGTGAATACGCTCGCCGATTACCTTTCCGCCCTGGAGGCCCGCGAGGGCCTGGAGATCGGTTCGACCCGCATTCTTTCCGTGGCCACCGAGACGGCAGCCTCGCTGCTCACCTTCCACACCTACCTGGAGGGTGTCAGCGAACGCCTGGTGGCACTCACCTGGGGGGCCGAGGATCTGGCCGCCGCGTTAGGCGCGTCCGACAACCGCAACCCGGCCACCGGCGAGTACGACGACGCCTTCCTGCTGGCCAAGTCGCAATGCCTGGCCGCATCCCGGGCCATCGACGCGCAGCCCGTGGGCGTCGTCTACGTGGACTTCAAGGACCTGGAGGGGCTGGAGGCGGACTGCCTGCGCGATCGCCGGGCCGGTTTCGTCGGCAAGATCGCCATCCACCCGGCCCAGGTCGAGATCATCAACCGGGCCTTCACGCCCTCCGATGACGAGATCGCCTATGCCCAGCGGGTGGTGGAGATTTTCGAGGCCAACCCGGGCCTCGGCACCGTCGGCCTGGACGGCAAGATGCTCGACATGCCGCACCTGAAACAGGCCCGCAACGTGCTGGCCCTGGCCGAACAGGTGAGCGGCAAGGGCTGAGCCGCCGCCCCCTCAGCGAAGCCCGCCTTGACCAGCAGCTTGTGGAAGCCGCGCAGCGCCGCGGCGGCGCTTTCCGCATCGGCCAGGCCCTCGACGAAATGTTGGTCGAAGTTGGGCTGGCGCAGCATGGTGACGATGCGCTGGCGGGCCAGGGTCATGGCCTTGCCCTCGGGAAGCACGCCGGCGCCGCAGAACTTGACCAGCCGCACCGCCCGATCGCGCAGGTGGGTGTCCGGGTTGTCCAGCTTCTCGATGATGTTCTCATCCACCAGATAGCGCTCCAGCACCCCGTCGATATGCGCGGCGACCCGGTTCTTCACCTCGTCGGGGAGTTTCGACGAAAGGGTCGCCTGATGGGCGCCAGTGGCGGTCACCATGCGGTTCTTCGGCGACATGGAACGGCGGCAGAGCTCGTCGATGACCCGGGCGCTGAACACGTTGTCCAGTTGCTCGACGATGTCGTCGGCGTGGTCGTCGAGGAAATCCGTGTTGCTCAGCTCGGCCAGGTACATGACGCCCCGGGCCTTGTCGGGGAGCACCTTCACCGTGTTGGTGATCGCCGCCTTGCGTCCCGTGGCGCCGCCCTGCTCGACGAAGCGCGCGCCGCGCACGGTGATCGCCTCGGCCGCCTTGGCGCCCGAGAGGATGCCGCCGGGCACCAGAAGCCGCGCCAGGACCCGCTGGTATTCCCGGAGCTCCTGATCCGGTTCCGAGCGGTATAGGGGCTGGGTGGACTTGAGCTGCCGGATCGCCCGGTCGATGAGCACGTGGCGGCTGGCCGGCAGGGCCTCGCCGGCGAAAAGGCCGTTGAGGGCCTCGGCGGTCTCCTGGGCGTCGCTCTGTTCCGTGTCGAACTTGCCGTCAGCCAGGTCGAGCATGGCGATGATGGCGCTGCCCAATGATTTCTGCCAGCCCAGCAGTTCCTGGATGACGTTGGCGCCGAGCACGTCGGCGATGACCGTGTCCAGCAGCAGCACCGCCTTCCGGTCCTCTTCCGCCGCGGCCAGCTCACAAAGCTTGTCCAGCTTGCCGATCCAACTGCGGATGCCGCCCAACTCCTTGGCCAGCACCGCCATGGCCAGGTATTCGGCGGTCTCCCCTTCGACCCGGGAAACGGCCTTCAGTGTCGAGGAGAAGCGTTGGCGCAGTCGCGGCAGGTCCAGGGCGTCGGCGCGCCGGGCCTGGGCGGTGATCTGCTCCACCAGGCCATAGAGCTCGTCCTGGCGGTCCCGGGCCGATCTGTCCGTGCCCTGGGTCTGCAGCTTGGCCGCCAGGTTGACCGAAGACGGCAGCAGGCTGTCGCGGTCACAGAGCCGTACCAGGTCGCCGTGGCCGTGCAGGACCTCCGTCGGCGTCAGCATGACGCTTTCCAGGTAGGTGCGGAAGATGCGGTTCAGGATCATCCGGCTCTCCAGGCCGAAGATGTCCCGGGTGGTCTTGCAGTAGGGCGGCGTCTCCTCGATGGGATTGATGCGGATCGGCTTGTCGCCGGAGACCGCCTGGGTCTTCTCGAAGACCACGGATTCGTCGATGGTGCCGTCCCGGTGGGTCTTGTTGGCGATAATCCTGACGCCTTCGCAATCGCTGCGGGCCAGGAACTTCTCCGCCAGTTCCATGGCCGATGATTGCCGGTCCCGGGCCGCTTCCGTGACCCAACGGCCATCGCGCATCATCTGGACTTCGTAATTGTCATTGCCCATGCGGACCATCTTCTTGCTCTTGGTGCCTTGGCCGGGCGCAATGAAATCCGACCACGAGGTTTCTCCCTCTCCCGCCCGGCGCCCTTGCGGCGCCCGACCCACGTTTCTATCGACGTGTCTCCTGCCCGTCCCCACGGGTGTCCTGCTTACATTTTGTCGAGGCCGCGAGAAGGATCAAGCCCGGATTTTCCACAACACGCTAATAGGGGCTGGCCGCCGAGCGCCCGCCGTCGACGATGATTTCCGTCGCCGTGATGAACCGCGCCTCGTCGGAAGCCAGGAACAGGGCCGCGTTGGCCGTATCCATGCCGTCGCCCATGAACCCCATGGGCACGGCGGCGTTGCGATCGGCGATGATCTTCTCCACATCGCCGCCCGTGCGATCCCCGGCCAGGCGCGCCTCCACCATGGGCGTGTGCATGAGGCCGGGCAGGATGGTGTTGCAGCGGATGCCCTTCTTGGCGTACTGGAGCGCGATGATCCGGCTGAGCTGGATGACGGCGGCCTTGGTGGCCGCGTAGGCGGCGTGCACGTGGCCCGAATAGCGGATGCCGGATGTCGACGAGATGTTGATCACCACGCCACGCCCCTGCCCTTCCATGATCGGCAGCACGTGGCGGCACATGAGGTAGACGTGCGTGAGATTATGGTCGATCTGCCCCTGCCAGACGTCTTCCGGCATGTCGGCGGGGCCGCCGGGCTTTGAGCCGCCGACGTTGTTGTGCAGGATATCGATGCGGCCGAACTCGTCCATGCAGGCCTTGACCAGGGCCTGCACCTGCTCCGAGTCGGCGACGTCGGCCACATGGGTGACGCAGGTGCCGCCCTCCTCGGCGATCATCTTGCGGGTTTCCTCGACGGCGCCGGCATTGATGTCGACGGCGAAGATCTTTGCCCCTTCCTGGGCGAAACGCACCGCCGTGGCCTTGCCGTTGCCCCAGCCGGGGCCCACGGAACCGGCCCCGGTGATGATCGCCACCCGGTCCTGCAAGCGTCCGCTCATGGTTCTCTCCTCAATCGTCGCCGCCGGGCTGGTGGCCGACGGAATCGGTGTATTTCTCCAGTTCCGCCTCGTCCAGGTAGGCCTTCTCCCAGTCCTTGATCTGGTCGAAGCCGGCGAAGGTATGGAAATCCCCGATGGGATGGCCCTGGAAGTCCTTGAAGAATTCCGCCTCCATCTGGACACCCTGGTCGCGGAGCTGGACGGCGAAATCGTAGACGGCCTTCATGGTCACCCGCATGGTGGCGCCGGGCAGGATGGTCACGGCGATGCCGAGATCGTTCATCTGTGCCTCGCTGAGCCTGGGCGAGATGCCCGTCTGGTTATAGAAAACCGGCCCCTCCACCTCACGGCAGATGCGTTCCACCTCTTCCAGGTCCGTCGGCCCCTCGACGAAGGCGAGATCGGCGCCGGCGTTGAGATAAGCGTTGACCCGCTCGATGGCGATGTCCAGGTTGCCGCCGTGCGCGCCGCGCGCGTCGGTGCGCGCGATGAGCACGAAATCCGGGTCCATCTCGTCGCGGGCGTCGGCGGCGGCCCGGTACTTGCCGACGGCCTCGGCCATGGGGATCACCTGGCGGCCGGCCACGTGGCCGCAGCGCTTCGGGATGATCTGGTCCTCGATATGGACGCCCGCCGCGCCGGTCTGGATGTATTCGCGGACCGTGCGGATGACGTTGATGGCGTTTCCGTAGCCGTTGTCGGAATCGGCGATCACCGGCACGTCCACGGCGTTAGCGATGTAGCGGGCGTTGGCGTGCATCTCGGTCATGGTGGCGAGGCCCGCGTCGGGCATCCCCAGAAGCGAAAGCGAGGTGCCGTAGCCGGTCATGTAGACGGCGGGGAAGCCCGCCTTCTCCAGGATCTTGGCGCTCAAGGCGTTGTAACAGCCGGGCACCACGAGGGTTTCGCCGGTTTTCAGCAATTCGCGCAGGCGTCGGGTCTGGCGCACGATGGTTCTCCCTTGGTTATGTTGGCGCCTCCCTAGGCGGCCACGTCGAAGCCGTAGAGGCGTCCCGCGTTGGCACATATCACCTTGTGTTTCACGTCGGCGGCCAAGTGTTCCGTTTCGCGGGCGATGAATTCCTTGGAATCGGGCCACACCCCGTCCGGATGGGGGAAGTCGGAGCCCCACATGACGTTGTCTTCCCCCAGCACGTCCAGGAGCTTGAGCCCGATGGGGTCGCTCTGGTAGGTGGCCCGGCACTGGCGCTTCCAGTATTCGGACGGCTTCATGGTCAGGGTCAGGTCCTTGAACTGGTCCTCCCACTCCAGGTCCATGTGATCAAGCACGTAGGGGATCCAGCCGATGCCGCTTTCGGCGATGACCACCACCATGTCCGGATGGGCCTCCAGGACGCCGCCGTAGATGATCTCCATGAGTGGCTTCGACATGGCCAGTTGGAAGCTGGTGATGTGGCAGGCGAAGGCCTGGCGTTGCTGCAGCGGCGCCAGGTGATCCATGGCCGGTTTCGGGGTGCCGATGGTATGCATGTGGACCGGCAGCCGGGTTTCGTTGGCCACCGCCCAAAGCGGCGCCCAGTCGGGCATGTAGAAGGGCAGCCGGTCGTGGCTGCCGGCGATCTCGATGCCCCTGACGGCGCCCCGTTCCGCCACCCGCCAGACCTCGGCGACGGCGGCGTCGATGTCGTGGTTGGGGATGCAGGCGATGCCGGCGAAGCGGTCCGGGTGGGTCTCGCAGAACTCCGCCAGCCAGTCGTTGTAGATGGCCAGCATGACCGTCGCCGCTTCCGGGTCCTCCAAGCGGTTGGCGGCGCCGAGGATGCCGTAGAGAACCTCCGCCTGGATGCCGTCCCGATCCTGGTCCTTGATCCTGAGGTCCGGTTCGGTGAGGCGGCGGATGCCCTTGCGGCCGTCCTCGTAGAGGCCCTCGGCGGCCATGCGGTCGGAGCGGTGGATGACGCCGGGCACGTATTCCCGGCCCGCCGAGCCCATGCCGTTGACCAGGCCGAACTCGGCGCCGCCGGTGCTCACCCATTTCGGCCCCTTGTCGCCGTCCACCACGTGCGGCATGCGGTCCTTCAGGCCGGCCGGCGCGTTCGCCGTGAACAGATCGGGCGGCATCCACGGCAGGTCCAGGTGACAGTCGGCGGAGATGATCTCGTAGTTCATGGCGGCCTCCCTCGCCCGACAGTTTAGCGAGCTTCGGGAAGCCTACGGGAGTCCGGCCCGTTTCATTTTCCTCAGGTGCCGACGGTCAGCGGCGCCACCAGGCGTTCCAGGGTGGCCATGACGGAAAGCGGCGTCAGCTTGCCGGTGGCCGGGTTCTCCTCGGTGGGCACGCCGGCGATGGTCATCTCGAAGCGGGTCGAATCGGCCTCCACGTTGATCACGTGGGTGTTGCGGGTCATGGCCGGGTCGGCCCAGATCTCGTATTGGGTGCGGTCGACGCCGATGCCGGCCAGCGCCAGGGCGACGGCCACGTTGACGTTGGCCGGGAACGTGGCGGCGGCGTCCCGCACGCTGCCGCTGTAGAGGCACAGGGGCTCCGTCAGGCCGTCCAGGTCGATCCCCTGCTCGACCACGAAGGCCGCCTTCTTCAGACCCTCCGGCGGCTTCCGGGTCTTCATGGTGATGGACTCCACCTCCCCCTTGGCCGCCGCCCGGACCGCGTCGAAACCCACCAGGGCGCCGGTGGCGGCGATGACCTGCGATCCCGTCTCCCGGGCCCGGTCCACCAGGTCCATGCGCGGCATCAGCGAGGTCAGGGTGAGCACGATAAGGGTCTTGCCGGCCTCGATGGTGGGTTCGGCCAGCTCCAGGAACTTCTCCGGCGGCAAAACCTCCACCAGCACGTCCGAGGCCGCCACCAGGTCCTTTAGATCAAGCACCGGCGGCTGCACCCAGAAATCGGCGACCCGCTCGGCGGCGCGCTCCTTGTTGCCCGCCGATACGCCGCTCAAGGCCAGGCCCGGCACGCCGGCGTCGAGCCATTTGGCCACGGGCATGCCGATGGCGCCCAGGCCGGCGACACCCACTCTCAACGGTTCGGTCATGAAAATCCCCCCATCCGGTGCGGCCTAGCTGCCGGTCTTGTTGTCGAGAAGCTGCTCGCATTGGGCTTCCCGGTCGGCGATTTCGGAGAGCACCGCATCGATGTCCTCGCGCTGCATGGTCAATTGCGCCTTGCGCTCCCGGAGCTTGTCCAAGAACAGCTTGAGCTGCGCCACCTCCGTGGGATCGGCGTCGTACATGTCGATCATGGCGGCGATCTCATCCAAGGAGAATCCGAGCCGCTTGCCGCGCATGATCAACTGCAGGCGGACCTTGTCCCGGGAATGGTAGACCCGGCGCTGGCCCTTGCGTTCCGGCGAGATCAGGCCCTTGTCCTCGTAGAAACGGATGGTGCGCGTCGTCACCCCGTATTCCACCGCCAGTTCGGCGATGCCCCAAGTATCACTCATGGAAACACGTTACTTTCCGTTTACGTTCACGTAAAGAGAAGGAATGACCCGCGAGGATATGTTTCGACCTTTCGTGATGCGAGGACAACAATGAACAAGCCGCACCAGTTTTATATCGACGGCACCTGGGAGACACCGGCCGGCGCCACCCGGATGGACATGATCAACCCGGCAACGGAGGAACCCGCCGGCACGCTCGGCCTGGGCAACGAAAATGACGTCGACAGGGCGGTGGCCGCCGCCCGCCGGGCGTTCCCGGCCTTTGCGGCGACCCCGTTGGCGGAGCGGGTCGAGCTGATCCGGCGCATCGGCGAGCTCTACAAGGCCCGCTTCGATGAGATCGGCGCCGCCATCTCCGCCGAAATGGGTGCGCCGCTGAAGTTCGCCACCCGTTTCCAGGCCGGCGCCGGCTTGAGCCATTTCAAGCAGGTCCTGAAAGTGCTGGAGACCTTCCACTTCGAACAGGACATGGGCGCGACGCGGGTTCTGCGCGAGCCCATCGGGGTCTGCGGCATGATCGTTCCCTGGAACTGGCCCATGAACCAGATCACCTGCAAGGTGGCGCCGGCGCTGGCGGCCGGCTGCACCATGGTCCTCAAGCCGTCCGAACTGGCGCCCGGGCCGGCCATCATCCTGGCCGAGATCCTGGAAGAGGCCGGCGTGCCGGCGGGCGTGTTCAACATGGTCCAGGGCGAAGGCCCCGTCGTCGGCGCCGCCATCGCGGCGCACCCGGACGTCGATATGGTTTCGTTCACGGGCTCGACGCAAGGCGGGATCGCCGTCGCCCGGGCGGCCGCACCGTCGGTAAAGCGGGTCGGCCAGGAACTGGGCGGCAAGTCGGCCAACATCCTGCTCGACGACGTCGACTTCACCGATGCGGTGAGGCGCGGCGTGACGCTCTGTTTCCGCAATTCCGGGCAGTCGTGCAATTCACCGACCCGCATGCTGGTGCCGCATCAGCGCATGGACGAAGCCGCCGCCATCGCCAAGGCCGCCGCCGAAGGCATCAAGGTCGGCGATCCGGCGGCGGAAGATACGGACATGGGCCCGGTGGTCTCCGGAAAGCAGTGGTCCGGCATCCAGGCCCACATACGCTCGGGCATGGACCAGGGCGCGACGCTGGTCACCGGCGGACCGGACCGTCCCGACGGCCTGGCGAAGGGCTATTACATCCGCCCCACCGTGTTCGCCGACGTGACGCGGGAGATGACCATCGCGAAGGAGGAAATCTTCGGCCCCGTCCTCAGCATCATGGGTTACGCCGACGAAGCCGACGCCGTCGCCATCGCCAACGATACGCCCTTCGGCTTGGCGGCCTACGTGGAGTCCGCCGATGTCGACCGCGCCCGCGACCTAGCCCGGCGGATCCGCGCCGGCATGGTGCACCTGAACGGCGCCGTCGCCGACCCGGGGGCGCCCTTCGGCGGCTATCGGCAGTCCGGCAACGGCCGCGAATGGGGGGTGCACGGCCTCGAGGAATTCACGGAAATCAAGGCGGTGATGGGGTATTCGGCGGTTTAGGATTCAGGCCGCCACCACCTTGTTCCGGAGCACCCCGATCCCCGACCATTCGATCTCCAACTCGTCGCCGGGCACCAGGAAGCGCTGCGGCTGGCGGCTGCCGCCGGAGCCTTCCGGCGAGCCCGTGGAGATGATGTCGCCGGGTTTCAGGTGGATCAGGTTGGAGACGTAGTTCACAAGGGTCGGGATGTCGAAGATCATGTCGCCCGCCGTGGTGCTCTGCACCTCCTCGCCGTTCAGGCGCGTCGAGAGCTTCATGGCGAAGGGATCGGCGATCTCGTCGGCGGTGACCATCCAGGGCCCGCAAGCGCTCATGGAATCGAAGTTCTTGCCCGCCGGCACGCTGTGCTTCTGCCATTCCCGGACCGAGCCGTCGTTCATGATGGTGTAGCCGCAGATATGCTCGAACGCCTTCTCACGGCCGATGAACCGCCCTTCCCGGCCGATCACCAGGACCAATTCGCCCTCGTAGTCCATGGTTTCGGCGGCTTCGCCCGGCGGCTGGATCAGCGGCTCGGCGTGGCCGACCACGGAGCCCTCGAACTTGCCGAACATGGAGATGTTTTCCGGCGGCGGCATCTCGCCGTGCACCGGGTGGCGCTTGGCGTAGTTGACGCCGATGCAGATCACCTTCTCCGCGTCGTGAAGCGGCGGCAGGTAGCGGATTTCATCGAGCTTCAGGCCCGCTTCCCGGCCCGCCAGGCGGCTTTCGATCTCGCCCAGGGCGTCGGCGGTAATGGCCGCGCGGATCGTCGGGTAGCGGTGAATGAGGTCGTCCCCCACTTCGATGACGCCGCCGGCGGCCTCGTCGACGACGCCCCAGCCGGTGCCCGCAGCGGTGCGGTAGCTGACCAGTTTCATGGCTCTCTCCTCACAACAGGATCAGGGCGGCGAGCCCCAGGAAAACGAAGAACCCGACCACGTCGGTGATGGTGGTGAGAAACACGCTGGACGCGATGGCCGGATCGACACCAGCCCGATCGAGCGCGATGGGGATCATCGTCCCGGCGACGCCGGCGACGATCATGTTGACGATCATCGCCAACCCGATGACCAGCCCCAGGGCCTGGCTGTCGAACCAGAGCCAGGCGACCACGGCGGCGAGGATGGCGAACAGGACGCCGTTGATGCCGCCGACGATGAATTCCTTGCCGACCAGGCGCATGGTGTTGGTCGCCGTCAGTTCCTTCATGGCCAAGGCCCGGACAGCGACGGTGAGGGTCTGGGTGCCGGCGTTGCCGCCCATGGAGGCGACGATGGGCATGAGGATGGCGAGCGCCACGATCTGGTCGATGGTGGCGTCGAACAGGCCGATCACGATGGACGCCACCACGGCGGTGATCAGGTTGACGAACAGCCAGGAGAACCGGGCCCGGGTGGTGTCGATGGCGGCGTCGTAAAGGTCGTCCTCGCGGACACCGCCCAAGCGCATGATGTCTTCCTCGTGCTCCTCGTCGATGACGTCGACGATGTCGTCGATGGTGATGGCGCCGACCAGCCGGCCGGCCTCGTCGACGACCGGCGCCGAAACCAGGTCGCGCTGGCGGAACAGGAAGGCCACGTCCTCCTGGTCGGCCATCACCGGCACGGTCTTGAACTCGCTCAGCATAACGTCGGCCAGGGGCACCGGTCGGCGGGTCCGGAGCACCTTGTCCAATGAGAGCTTGCCGACGGGCCGATGCGCCGGATCGACCACGTAGATGACGTAGAAATTGTCGGGCAGCGGGTTGTCCTCGGAATCGGCGTGGGTGCGCATGTGGTCGATGGCGTCGCCGACGGTCCAGAAGGTGGGCATGGTCACCAGTTCGCGCTGCATGAGCCGCCCGGCGCTGTCTTCCGGGTAGGCCAGGGCCTCCTCGATGATCGCCCGGTCGCCCTCCGGGATGGCGTCCAGGATCTGCTTCTGCTCGTCGGCGTCCAGTTCCTCGACCACCTCGACGGCGTCGTCGGAATCCATCTCGACGACGGCCGCCGCCACCTCTTCGAGGCCGATCAGGTCGACCACGTGGTCGAGCACCGTCTCATCCAGCTCGGAGAGGATTTCGCCGTCGAAATCGGGGCGGATCAGCTCGACCAGCTTCTGGCGGTCTTCCTCGTCCAACCGCTCCAAAAGGTCGGCCATGTCGGCGTAGTGGATCGGCTCGATGAGCTCACCGGCGCGGGCCAGGTCGCCGGCCTCCAGCGCCGCGACGACCTCCTCCTCGATCCCGGTCTCCAGGTCGGCGACAAGCTCGTCCGTCGTCTCGGAGGGATCGGGCTTTTCCGCTTGCGTGGTCGGGTCGGTCACGGCCTTCCTCTCTCCGGCAAGCGCCAACTCAGGCGGTTAAAAAAAACGAGGCCCGGCGCGGTCGCGGCGGGCCTCGGTGAGGATGGTGCGGACGAGAAGACTCGAACTTCCACGGGATTAACTCCCACAGCGACCTCAACGCTGCGCGTCTACCAGTTCCGCCACGTCCGCAAAACCCTTGCAGCAACCTCTCGGGTTGCCTTTAGTACACAAATCTTGCTAGGGCCGGAGATAGCAAACCCCAGCGCCCGGGGCAAGCCTTGGATTTGGGATTAGGGCACGCATGAACCCCGGCGAAATCAATGATTTAGACGAAGCGCCGCCGGTCGCCTGGATGATCGACGACAGGCAGGTCGCCTACCCGGACGCGGTCCGCTTCATGGAGTCCCGCGCCGCCGCCATCCGGGACGGCACGGCGCCGGAAACGGTCTGGCTTTTGGAGCATCCGCCCCTCTATACGGCCGGCACCAGTGCGGAGCCCGACGAACTCATCGACCCGGACAGGTTCCCCGTCTTCGAGACCGGCCGGGGCGGCCGCTACACCTACCATGGCCCGGGCCAGCGGGTCGCCTATGTGATGCTCGACCTGAAGCGCCGCGGCCAGGACATCCGCCGCTTCGTCTTCGACTTGGAGGAATGGGTGATTCGGACCCTGGCCCAATTCAACGTCACCGCCGAGCGGCGCGAGGGCCGGGTCGGCCTGTGGGTGGCGCAAGGGGCGCCGGCCAACCCGGCCTACCGGGAAGACAAGATCGCCGCCATCGGGGTCCGGGTCCGGCGCTGGGTCAGTTTCCACGGCGTCGCCGTCAACGTGGAGCCCGACCTCGAGCACTTCCAGGGCATCGTGCCCTGCGGCATCGAGGAACACGGCGTCACCTCGCTCTGGGACCTAGGGATCACCGCCACCATGCCGGAGGTGGACGGGGCGCTCCGGACCGCCTTCGAGGACGTCTTCGGCCGGGCCACGGCGGACGCCCGGGACTGAACCTACTTCACCTTCCAGACCGTCGTGCCCACGGGCTGGGGCGTCCATTTCTGGCTGCTGGTCGAGCTGCAGCGCGCAATGGCCAGGACGTAGGACTTGTTGTGGGCGATGAACTTCTTGTTGATGGACTCGCCCTCCTTCTGCAGCTTCTCCAGCTTCTTCCGGGCGCTGGTGCTCTTGATGATCTGCGGCATCAGCTTCATGGATTCCTGCTGGACGACCGCCATCCGCTTCTTCAGCTTGGAGATCTCCGATGATGAAAGCCGCCCCTTGCCCGTGGGTGCCGCCATGCACTGGCTCGAGGAACCGTTGTAGCGGAACTGGCCTTTGGCCGGGTCCCAATCCCAGCCGGCCGCCACGTAATCCTTGGCCAGGTTCTGCACGGCCCTAATCACGTTGTTGCCGGCCTTGGCCAGGTCCGGCGTGGCGGAAATGGCAGGCACGGTCTTGTCCTTGGCCGCGTCGATCCAGACCTTCTTGATGGTGAAATCACCGTCCTTGTAGAAGCGGTGGGTCAGCCTGCCGTTGGTGACGCCGAAGGCCTGGCGCTGGGCCACTGCGGCGGTCACCTTGCAGGCGGCCAGGACCATGGTGTCGTTACTGGCGACCTTGATGCACTGGCCCGCCTTGGCGTTCTTGAACACCACGGCGCAGCTTTCCACGCCCACGTGGGCGAAGCTGGCGATCCCCTTCATCTTCTGTTTCATGGCCGCCGGGATGAACGGCATGGCCTTCAGGGGATCGAAGATCTCGCCTTCCGAGATGCACATCTCCGACGTGGTCTTCGGCTGCTTGCCCGGGTCCGGGAGGGCGAACTTGGCCGCGCCCTTGGCGAAGGCCTTGTTGGCGGCCAGGAACTTCTTCACCCCGTGCATGGCGGCGGCCCGGTTGGCGCCGATCTTCTGGGTGATGCGGCCGTCCTTGCCGAAGGTCCACTTCTGCACCGCGTTGTTGGTGCATTCGGCCAGCGCGATCTGGTAGCCGTCGCCGAAGGACTTGTCCGCCTTGATGGTGGTGATGCACCGCCCCATCTGGCGGATCTCGCCGTTGGGGGTGAGCGCGTAGTCCTGGTAGGTGGTGTCCCGGCACTTCCGGGCGATGACGTTGCGGTACTCGCTGTCGCCCGAGGTCTCCAGGCAGCGTTCGATGCCGCCGGTCCGGTGGGCGATCTGGTTGTAGCCGGCGAAATAGGAGCCGTCCGGCAGCTTATCGGACGTCACCCATTGCTGCAGCTTGCTCGACGAGCACTTCTCCAGGGTCAACAGGGAGCCGACGCCGCCGACCTTGCCCTTGGTGATCTTCACCGGCGAGCGGCCCAGCTTGTGGTTCGGGTTGAACCGCATCTGCTGCAGGCCCGTCGGGCTGGCGGACAGGCACAGTTTGGTGCCCCGCTTCTTCAACTGCCCGGACTTGGTAAGCTTCCAGCGCTGCTTCTCCACCTCCTTGCGCTTGGTGCCGGCAACCTTGAAGAAGGCGGTGGGATCGATGGCGGTGGGCCGTTCCACGCAGTCCTTCACATAGACCTGCGCGCCGGCCTTGTTCCCCGATGAACTGAGGCAATCGCCGAGACTCCGGACCTCGCCGTTCCAGCGGAAGGAGAAGCCCTGGTTGAAATCACCGTTGCACGACCAGAGGATGGGCGCGGGCTGGGTGATGCCGTCCACCTGCAGCTTGGTGCGGGCCTCGATGCAGAGGTTGGCGGCGCTGCGGATCATCGCCGAGGCCGGCAGGATGCGGCCCTTGGGGTCGATGTTGGTGGGCTGCAACAGCCACTCGGCGGCCGCCTCCTTGCACGACGCCAAGGCGGCCGGCTTGATGCCGAAGGGGTTGGGCTTCGAACTCCGGGCGATGCAGAGGTCCTTGCCCTTGACCTTCAGCTTGCCGCCCACCCAGACGAACTTCTGGTACTTGGGCTTGTCGCACTTGGCCACGTAGAGGGAGCTGCCCTTGGACAGTTTCCGTGCCGTGACGCATTCGAACTCGTTGCGCAACTCACCGGAACGCCGGAGGTCGAAGACCTGATAATCGCCGCCGTCGCAGGCGTACTCCAGAAGCAGGCCGTCGGCGCCGTCCAGGCAGGTCCCGGTTTTCGGATCCCGGAAGGAGATCGTGTAAAGCGACGTCTGCGGCGTGCTGGAAAGCTTCTCCAGATCGGCGATGGAGGTGGTTTCCCACTGCTGGGCCTTGGCGCTGTCGTTGCAGGCGGCCAGCTTCAGGGTGTTCCGTTGCACCGCCAGGCATTGGCCCGAAACGATGGCCAGCCGCCCTTCGTTGAACCGCCACTTCTGCAGGGCGTGATCGTTGCAGGCCGCCAATGAGACGCCGGCGCCTTCATCGGGGCTCGCCGCGGCCAGGCAGAGCGGCCGGGTCCGGCCGGCACCGACGGCGACCAAATCGCCCTTCGGGCTGAACCGGAACAGGATGGCGTCGCCGGTGCCCTTGCAGGCGGCCATCTCCAGTTTCCCGCTCTTCAGGTTCAGGCACTTGTTGGCGGCCGGGTTCCGGTACTTGGCGCCCCGAAGCGGCACCGAGGTGCCGAGTGCGCCGCTGGACGACCAGTCCGGCGGGATGTAGCGCCCGCCGGCCGCCGCCAGCATGGTGCCGGTGCCGCCGGAAGCGCCGCCGCCCCCGGAGCCGCCGAAGAAGGCCTTCTCGATCTCCTTGATGGCCTTCTTGGCCAGCGTTTCGGCGATACCGCCCAAGGCCTTGCCGATCTCCTCGGGCTTGGTGGGGGTGAACCTGAGGTTCAGGTCGACGGGCTGGTCGAAGGCCTCGAACTTGGTCTTCATGACGATGGGGCTGTTGCCCAGGAGCGCCTGCAGGCTGCCGGCGAACTTGGCCTGTTCGAAACTGAAGGCGTCGCGGTAGCCCTTGACCGCCTCCTCGATGCCCTGCAGGGCGAATTCCGAGGCCTGGACGGAAAGATCAGCGACCTTGACCGCGCCCTTGGCCGCCTCAAAGGCGGCGTTGGAGGCCAGCACGGCGGGCTGGAACAGCACCGGCACCAGCTTCAGCGATCCCTTCACCGCCTCCAGCGCCGCCAGGGCCGTCGCCTTGCCCGCATAGAGCGCCCCCAGCTTGACGTTCAGCCCGACGATCTCCAAAGACAGCTTGATTTGCTTGTCGACCCGCCAGAAATCGACCTTCTTCAGTTCCTTCACCTTCTTGTCGATGGTCGACTTGGTGGACTTGATCTCGCCCTGCACCTTCTCGACCTTGGCCGCCGCCTTGTCGACGTCGTTGCCGGCCTTCTCCACGTCCTTCTCGGCCTTGTCGAAAGCGCCCTGCACCTTCTTCTGTTCGTTCTCGACCTTCTTCTCGGCCTTTTTCAGATCCGCCCGGTGAACCGCCCCGGGATTGCCGGAGGCTCCAACTTCTGAGAAGAAGGAGCCATGATGAGCAAGACGACGAACAAGTTTTCCCCGGAGGTTCGGGACCGGGCGATCCGTTTGGTGCTGGATCACGAAGG